>ENA-OPSR01000071-OPSR01000071.1-human-gut-metagenome-genome-assembly--contig:-NODE-71-length-47954-cov-3.899664_pt1 | contig 47954 bp, 45 predicted proteins | sample MGYA00241459_ERZ501910 | MGnify/ENA primary metagenome ERZ501910 (study PRJEB25962, sample SAMEA2042504) | human gut metagenome | biome: human gut; feature: human-associated habitat; material: faeces...
ATTCGTATAATTGGTGGCAAAACCACATCTGCTTATTATCATTTCCTATGTGAACTAGTATAGCATACAATTAAGAACAAATCAATATAAAAAGAACAAATTTTCGTAAAAATATTGTTTGACAAATGTAAAAGAAGCAAATACAACCTTAATTTAGGTAATATTTGCTTCTTTTGGCTATATAGTATGATACTTACTTTTTATTTTTACTGTCTTCATTTTCCTTATGAACAATCCAACGTTCAGTTTTGGGAACAGGTACTTGTGTATAATCATAACCACCATGATCAAAACAATGACAATGATTTTCAAAAATATCTTTTTCTTTAAGAACACGATAGAAAGGCTCATGATAGTCTGATCTTTTGTGAAGTACTCTTGCGAAGCCAGGATTAGTGAGTTTCATAACATATACCTCCATTTTTTTAATGAGTGCTACAAACGAATAATAATATATTATATATCATATAAAAAATATAATGTCAAACTTATTAAAAAATTCCTTGACAAACAAAAAAATATATAATAAAATATGAACAAAAGTTTTATAAAAAGAGAAGTGAAAAAAATGGAAAAAGAAATTATTTTTGTAACACATAATACAGGAAAAATAAAATCAGCTGAAAAATATTTTAAAAATTTAAAATTCAATACATTTAACTATGAATTAGATGAGCCTAGAAGTGATGATATAAAGGAAATAGCAACAGCAAAAGTAAAACAAGCTTATGAAATAGTAAAAAGACCATGTATAGCATTAGATACAGATTTTAGAATTGATGAATTAAATGGATTTCCAAGAGCGTTTGTAAATTTTTCATTAGAAACAGTAGGAATACAAGGAATTTTAAAATTAATGGAAGATAAGAGTAATAGAAAATGTGCATTTAATGAATGTTTAGCATATCATGACGGAAAAGAAATACATTATTTCTATGGAAAACATCCAGGAAACTTATCAAAACAAATTCAAGGAAAAGATAGAAAAGAAAAATGGTCTGACTTATGGTATATTTTTAAACCTGAAGGTTTTGAGAAAACATTAGCAGAAATGGATGAAAAAGAAAGAGAGAACAGAAAAGATGTAGATGGCTCTTATTCTGCTATGGAAAAATTTGCGGAATGGTATCAAAAAAAGGTATAGCATTATGATAAAAAGATGTAGATGGTGTAATTTAAATAATCCAAAATATATAGAATATCATGATAAAGAATGGTGTAAGCCAAATTTTAATGAACAATATTTATATGAGATGTTAATACTAGAATCATTTCAAGCTGGTTTATCATGGGAATGTGTATTAAATAAAAGAGATGATTTTATAAAAGCATTTGATAATTTTAATATAGATAAAATTTGTAATTATAAAGAAAATAAAATACAAGAATTGTTGCAAAACGAAAAGATAATAAGAAATAAACTAAAAATAAATGCTAGTATAAATAATAGTAAAATTTTTAAAGAAATTCAGCAAGAATATGGAACATTTTATAATTATTTGAAAACATTTACACAAGAACAAATTATATATGAAACAGATAAAACAACAAATCAATTATCAGATGTGTTATCTAAAGACTTACAAAAAAGAGGAATGAAATTTGTAGGAAGTACAATTATATATTCTTATTTACAAGCAATAGGTGTTATATATTCACATGATAAAGATTGCTTTTTATACAAAGAAAATTAATGAAAAACAGATGAACTTTTTACAATTATCTGTTTTTTTGCGTTATTAAGAAGAAATTAATAAACAATTTCCAAAAAATGTGTTATAATAAATCATTGGAGAGAAATACATTTGTATAACAATGAAGGGAAGAAATATAATGGAAACAATAAAAGGTCTAACACATGAAGAAATAGAAGAAAAAATAAAACAGGGAAAATCAAATAAAGTAAAAATAAAAACAAACGAAAGTATTTTAAAAATATTAAGAAAAAATATATTTACATACTTTAATTTTATCTTTTTAATATTAACTATATTACTTATCACATCACATTCATATAGAAATTTAACATTTTTAGGTATTATAATAACAAATATTTTAATAGGAATTATTCAACAAATTAGGTCAAAAATTACATTAGATAAATTATCATTATTAGATAAAAACAAATATATAGTAATTAGAGATGGAAAAGAAGAAGAGATAGATTCAGATAATTTGATTGAAGGAGATTTTATAATTTTAGAAGCTGGAAAACAAATTCCAGCAGATGCAGAAGTAGTTTCAGGAAAAATATATGTAAATGAATCATTATTAACAGGAGAACAAAATGAAATTGAAAAAAGCATAAATTCTAATCTTATGTCTGGAAGTTTTGTTATATCTGGGAGAGCAGTGGTAAAACTTACTAATGTAGGTGATGAATCTTTTTCTGCTAAAATAATGAAAGAATCTAAAAAAATAAAAGAAACAAAATCAGAGATGATTTCAGCAATTGACAATATTGTTAAATTTGCGGGAATAATAATAATTCCTATTGGAATATTATTATTTATTGGATCTTATGGTGTAAATGGCTGTAGTTATGAGGAAAGTGTAAATTCAATGGTTTCAGCATTATTAGGAATGATTCCAGAAGGATTATACTTATTAACAACTGTAGCATTAGCTTTAAGTTCAATGAGACTTGCACAAAATAAGATACTTCTTCATGATATGAAAAGTATTGAAAGTTTAGCAAGAGTTGATGTTTTATGTGTTGATAAGACTGGAACAATTACAAATAATACTATGAAAGTTCTAGATATATTTGATAAAAATGGAAATAATCTTATAGATAAAAAAGAAGATTTAAAAATTTTAGCAAAATATATAAATACAATTGAAGATAAAAACATAACAATTGATGCTATAAAAGAACAATTATATGGAATTTCTACAGAAAAATTATCTAATATAGAAAAAGAAAATTTTAATTATTAATAAGAGAAAAGAGGCGTTTTCAAAATATATGTAATATTTTGGAAGCGCTTTTGTATTTAAAATTAAATAAAATATAAAGGAGTTGGATAAAATGTTAAAAGAAAAATTATTAGAAGATTTAAAAGATGCTATGAAAACAAAAAATGTAAACAAGAAGAACGCAGTTCAAATGGTTAGAACAGCAATATTACAAATTGAAAAAGACAAGGGAATAGAAGTTAGTGACGAGCAAATATTAGGAATTGTTGCTAAAGAAGTAAAAACAAGAAAAGATGCAATTGCAGAATACGAGCAAGCAAATAGAGAAGATTTAATAGAAAAGGCAAACGAAGAAATAAAAGCTCTAGAAGAATATTTACCAAAACAATTAACTGACGAAGAATTAGTTGCAGAAGTTAAGAAGGTAATAGAGAAATTAAACGCAACATCTATGAAAGACATGGGACCTGTAATGAAAGAAGCAAAGGCTACAATAGGTGCTCAAGCTGATGGAAAAAGAATAAATGAAGTAGTAAAAAGTTTGTTAGCATAGACTTTTAGTAAAATGAATATGGAAAGGAATTTATAATATGTCGATTACTACCACAGAATTAATGGAAGGCGTAAAGCTTCATAAAATAGATACAAAAAAATATAAAACAAATTTATTGGCAATATATCTTACTTCAAAACTTGATAGAAAGCATGTTACAGAGAATGCACTAATGCTTGCTATTCTTAGAAGAGGGACAAACAAATTAAAGACACAAGAAGATATAAATATAAAATTAGAAGAGCTATATGGTGCAGATTTTAACTGTGGAATAGATAAACTATGCAATGATAGTGTATTCAAATTTTATATGGAATCTTTAAATGACGAATTTTTGTATGAAAAAGAAAATGTTTTAGAACAAAGTACTCAAATGCTATTTGATATAGTATTTAGTCCGCTTACTGAAAATGGAATGTTTAATGAAGAGTATTTTAATAGTGAGAAAGAGAATCTAAAACAAATAATCAGAAGTAGAAAAGATAATAAAGGTGCATATGCATATTCTAGGTGTATAGAAGAAATGTATAAAGATGAGCCATATGGTTTGTTTACGTATGGTTATGAGGAAGATTTGGACAAGATTACAAATAAAGAATTATACAATGCATATTTAGAAATGTTAAAAAACAGTAAAATAGATATTTTTGTGTCTGGAAATTTCTCAGAAGGAAACAGTAATGTAAACGAGATAATCAAGAAACAAATGAATGAGAAAAATGTTCAGCCAAGAAATATTGATGTATATGTAGAAAATGAAGTAAAAGAACCAGTGGCAGAGAAGGTTGTAAGAGAAACAATGGACGTTTCTCAAGGAAAACTTGTAATAGGACTAGATGTTACAAAACTTGAGCCAGAAGATAAAGCGGTAGCGTCAGTTTATAATGCCATTTTAGGTGGTGGAGCAAACTCAAAATTGTTCCAAAATGTAAGAGAAAAAGCAAGCTTAGCATATAGTGCAGGTTCATTATATATTAAAAACAAAAACAGCATAGTAATAAGAAGTGGAATAGAACAGAAAAACTATGAAAAAGCTCTTGAAATAATCGAGAAACAAATAGATGACATGAAACAAGGTAATTTCGATGAGACCGATATGAAGAATGCAAAACAGCTTATAGTTGCAAGTTTCAGATCTATGGAAGATGAACAAGATTCGACAATTTCTTATTATTTCGGAAAAGAAATGGAGCAAGAAAATGCAGACATTGCAACATATATCAGCAAAATAGAAAACGTTACAAAAGAGCAAATAGTTAAAGTTGCACAAAATGTTACTATTAACACTATATATTTTTTGAGTAAATAGAAAAAACAGGAAGGAAAAGTTTATGAGAGAAATAGAAAACAAAAATATTAAAGAAAAATGCTATATGGAAAAGCTAGAAAATGGCTTGCAAGTTATAATAATTCCTAAAAAAGAAATTCAAAAAAAATATATTATTTGGGCCACAAAATTTGGTTCAATAGACAATACATTTATAGATAGCACAACAGGAGAAAAAGTTGTAATTCCAGATGGAGTTGCTCATTTCTTAGAACACAAAATGTTCGAGCAAAAAAATGGTGTAGATAGTTTATATGTATTAATGGCTCTGGGATTAGATGCAAACGCATATACAACAAATGACCACACAGCATATTTATTTGAGTGTACAGACAATTTCTATGAGGGATTAGACGAGTTAATGGATTATGTACAAAATCCATATTTCACAGACCAAAATGTTGAAAAGGAAAAAGGCATAATTGGACAAGAAATAGGAATGTATGATGATGATCCAGGCTGGCAGTTATATATAAATGCTATGGATTGTTTATATGAGAAAAATCCAATCAAAGTAGATACAGCAGGAACTGTTGAGACTATATCTGGAATAAATCCGGAGATGTTGTATAAATGTTATAACACGTTCTATCATCCAAGCAACATGGTATTGACCGTTGTTGGAGACTTCGAACCAGAAGCAATTCTTGCAGAGATAAAGAAGCGTTTAAAAGATAACGAAGCACGAGGAGAAATAACAAGAATATATCCAGAAGAAAAGCTAGAAATAAATAAAAAATATGCAGAAAAAGAAATGGAAGTAAGCTTGCCATTATTCATGATAGGTTTCAAAGACAATATTAAAGATAAATATAATGAAGTTGTAAAAAGACACATTGCAATAGAAATAATTTTAAACATGTTAATAGGAAAAAGCTCTAATTTATATAATGAGCTATATAAAGAAGGCTATTTATTATCTCAGCCAGATTTAGAATATGAATTTGGAAATGAATATTCACATGTACTAATCGGTGGCCAGTCAAAAAATCCACAAAAAGTATATGAAAAAATTGCAGAAAAAATACAAGAAATGAAAAACAACGATATTAATGTGCGAGAATTCGAAAGAATAAAAAAGAAAATATACGGAGACTATGCTGTAGAATACAACAATGTAGCAGACATCGGCAGAATGTTCACATCAGATTATATAAAAGGAATAAACAGCTTCGAATACATGGATAAATTCAAAGAAATAGACGCAGAATATGCAAAACAAGTATTAAAAGAAATATTCACAGAAGACAAAATGATTATGTCTGTGATAAAAGGAAAAAATTAAGTTTTAATTTATTAAGAAATCAAAACATCTTCTTTTTAAAATTCAATTGGAAGTTTGCTTGTTGAGGAGTCCGTTAGGAGCTCAAACCAAGAACAACATATTGATATTTTGAAAAGAAGATGTTTGCCCTTTTTTAGAATAATTAGCTGTTACATTATAAAATATGAAGTCGAATTTATTTGTCAAATTTTATTGCTTTCTGATGTATAATAATAGAATATAAAAAATAACATTATAAAAGAAAAAATATTAAAAAAATAAGTGGAAAAATGCAACACGAAAAACGGCGTAAACCATTGAAAATCCTTGACTCTAGACTATATATGTGGTATTTTGAAATAAAGGAAAAATGTGTGGAGAAAAAGGAGAAAAACAAATGCTAAATGATAAAATTTGTAAATTAAGAGAGAAACTTAATGAAAGCATAATAAATGGTGAAGATTATAGCATAATTTATCAGTTGAGTATTGAATTAGATGAATTAATTGCACAATATTATGAAATATTAACAAAAAATAGTTGACTAAAATATTTTTATTCTATATAATTGAGTAAGAAAACAAATAAAAAGGGAAGAAAATGAAGAGAAAAGTAAAAATTTTTAGTATTATAATGTTAATAATAATTACGCTATCATCATTTATGGGAACAATTGCATATGCTGGACAGGGAACAATTGATCCGAGTAAGTATAACCCAAGTAGTGGAACTCAGGGAGAAATACCAAAAGAATTTACTAACATTGTCAATGCTATAATTACAGTTATACAAACAATAGGTATTATACTTTCTGTTATTGTAATAGCTTTGTTAGGAATTAAATACATGACAGGTAGTGTTGAAGAAAGAGCTGATTACAAAAAAACATTAATACCATTTTTAATTGGTACAGTACTTTTAACGACTGTGTCAACAGTTGTACGAATTATATATAATTTGACTACAAGTGCAATAGGTTCGTAAAATACAGTTGAAATGTAAAGAAAAATGTAGTATAATATAAAAATAATAAAGGAGTATTTTATGAAGAAATATATTAAGGTGTTGATGTGTATATGTATAATGTGTTACATAGCATTAAATATATATGTTCCAAAGGCATATGCTGCTGATACAACTATAGGAGGAATCGTAAAGGATGCTAATGAATTTCTTCAAGGAGGCTTGGATGCAGTCAATCCATTGAATCCAGATGCTTTGGAAAGTGGATCAAAGCTTTTGTACAATGTTTTACTTATAATTGGAATTGCAGTTGCTTTAATATGGGGATTGGTTTTAGCCATACAATTTATTACAGGTAGCATAGGCGAGAAAGCAGATGTAAAGAAAAATTTAATTGTATATGTTATTGGATGTATTATAATATTTGGCGCATTTGGAATTTGGAGTGCATTACTTCAAATGTTAGAGCAAACAGCACAATAAATTAGTTATTAATATTCTTACGAAAGTAAGCTTTAATAAAATAGAAAAATAAGGAGGAATAAACATGAAAAAGACAGTAAAAATAATATCAACTTTATTACTTGTTGTAATGTTAGTTACTTCAATAGCTGGAACAGTATTTGCTGATAGTACAACAGATGTTTTGGATAAACTAAAAGGCGATGGAAAAGTTGAAACAAGTAGTTTAACCACAGTGGGAAATAATGTAGTAACAATAATAAATGTTGTGGGAATTGTTATTGCTGTAATAATTCTGTTAATTATTGGTATTAAATACATGATTGGTAGTGCTTCAGAAAAAGCTGAATACAAGAAAACAATGATACCATACATAGTTGGTGCAGTTCTTATATTTGCTGGAACATCATTAGTTAGAGTTATTTACTCATTAGCAAATTCTGTATCAGGAAAATAATGTTACACGAGTATTACATAAGTATTACAATAAAATTAAAAGTGCATGTAAATGCACTTTTTTTTGTTTTTAGGTTACATTTTGTTACAATATGTGCTATAATTTAATATATAATATTATGTTAAAACGGAGGAAGTCTATGGGAACATATAATGTGCCTAGAAATGTAAAAGGAGAAGGTAGAATTCTATTCATTTTTACAACAAAAAGCTTAATATATAGTGCAGTAGGAGTTGGCGTTGGATTAATATTTTATTTAATATTTAAGCTAATGAGCCTAACCGTTGTTGGAATTGCTATGGTTGTATTATGTGCATTAATTGGGTATTCAATAGGAATGTTAAAAGTGCCAAACATAGGTATATTAAAGGCAACTAAAGTTGTTGGTGGCGAGAACGTAGACGATGTAATAAAAAGAGCAATAAAATTTAAACAAAAGAGAAACAAAATTTACATCTATGATGATAAGGAGGAAAATACAAATGACAGATAATACATCATTTTTAACGATTATATTATATGTAATGCTAGCGATAATGTTTGCTTTGGCAGTAGCACTTATTTTTATATATTTAAACATGAAAGTTAAAGAAAAACAAAAGGAGAAAGAAGACAGTGCAGTAGCAGAGTCTAAACCAGTAAAAAAATCTTCATCAAAAACTTTTAATGTTGGTTCAGTTTTCGACTTCATGGAATTCGATAAAATTGAAGATAACATGATTATACAGAAAAAAGGTGCTAGATATGTAATGGTTGTTGAATGCCAAGGTATTAACTACGACTTAATGTCACAAGCAGAAAAAGTTGGAGTTGAAGAAGGATTTATACAATTTTTAAACACCTTATCACACCCAGTTCAAATATATACACAAACAAGAAAAATTAACTTGGAGAGTAGCATCCAAACTTATAAAGCAGAAGTTGATAAAATAGAACAAGAATATAGCAGACAAAAGATGAGATATCAAAATATAATGGCATCACCAAATGCTACAGCAGAACAGAAAAAACAAGCTTTATATGAGTTTACAAAAGACAAAAACTTATATGAATATGGTAAAGACATTATATACAACACAGAAAAGATGAGTTTAAATAGAAATATATTAAACAAAAAATATTATATAGTAATTCCATATTATTCAGAAGAACTTGGACAAAATGATTTTGACAAAGATGAAGTTAGAGAGATGGCTTTCTCGGAATTATACACAAGAGCACAGGCTATAATAAGAACTTTGTCAGTATCAGGTGTTATGGGAAGAGTACTTTCATCAACAGAACTTGCAGATTTACTATATTTTGCATATAACAGAGAAGATGCCGAAGTTTTCGGTGTTGATAAGGCAATTAAAGCTGGATACAACGAGTTATATTCAACAGCGCCAGATTACATGGATAAGAAAATGGAGATGTTAGACAAACAAATAGAAGATGCTGCAGTTAATTTGGCAAGTGATAAAATTGCACAAGTTCAAACAGAAAAAGAGAAAGAATATCAAAGAAAAGTTGAAACAGAAGATGACATAATAAATAACTTAGCACAACTTATAATTCAAGAAAACGAAGCAATGCTTGGAAAAGACGTTGCAGAGAAAGCAAAAGAAAAAGTAAGGAAGGAGAAGAAAGCTAATGTTCAATAAAAAACGTAAAGCTACTAATAATGATTTGCAATTTCAAAGAAATGATTATACGAGTGATGAGCAAATTCCAATATTGCACAAGAAAACAATAAAAGAATTAATTGCACCTTCTGGAATAGACGCAAGTAATATTGACCACTTAGAGATTATATCAAATGTAAAAAGATATGCTAGAAGCTTCTTCGTTTCTGCATTACCAAGAATGTGTACATTTCCAGAATTATTTAGAGATATGTATATGTTTGGAGACATAAATACATCAATATATATAACACCAATTCAAGAATCTAGGTCTCAAAACGAGTTGAATAGAACGATAAATGAGCTAGAAACAGAAAGAATTGTTGCAGCAGATAGAGGAAATATCAATAGAGAGAGCAACTTGGCTCAAAAAAGATATGAAGCAGAAAGCTTAAGAGATGAGATTGCAGCAGGATTTAATAAACTTTATGAAGCATCTGTTGTGTCTACACTGTTTGCGTATAGTTTGGAAGATTTAGACAAGCTTACTAAACTATTAGCAACAGAAATGTCGAAATCTTTGGTTGGAATAAAAAGTGCATGGGCAATGCAAGAAGAGGCTTTCCAAAGCAATTTACCTTTGGCAGAAGATAAAATAAGGAAAACGCATACATTTGACCGTAGATCTATGGGAACAGTATTCCCATTTACTACATCAGAAGTTGGTCACTCAACAGGTATTCCACTTGGATTTAATAAACAAACTGGCGTACCAATATTATTTGATAACTTCCATAGCTCACTTACGAACTATAACATGGTTATATTTGCTAAGTCTGGTGCCGGTAAATCTGTAACAATGAAGACCTTAATTTCAAGGTCTGCAGTACTTATGGGAATACAAAGCTTAGCACTAGATGCCGAAGGTGAGTATAGCATAGTTGCGGAAAGTTTAGGCGGAATAAACGTTGTACTAAGCCCTAACTCAAAAACAGTTATAAATGTTTTTGATATAGAAACCGAAGTTGTAAAAGACGAAATAACAGGAAGAGAAAGGGCTGTATTAAACGTAGAAAACAAAGTAGAGGACGTTACACAAGCGCTACTTACAATGGCAAGAGGTAGTACAAGAAGCCAGGATATTAATGAGGTAACAAAGCAAATTATTGCAGAATCTGTTGCACAAGAGTATGCAGCATATGGAATAACAAGTGACCCAATGAGCTTATATGAAGCAGCTGGAAGAGGCAACGGAGACATATTAGGAAGAGCAAGAAAGAAAATGCCAACAATTGGGTCATGGTATAAGCGTTTACAAAGAAATGCAGAAAGCAATACAAACCAAGATTACAGATTTCACTACAGTTATTTGTTAAAAGTTATGAAACAATACATAAGGGAATATGATGGTCAAATGGCATACTTTGACGGACAATCAACATTTGACTTATTAGATGGCACATTATTTATAAACTTAGATATATCACAACTAGAAGAAAGATTTGCAAGACCACTTGCACAACAAATATTACTTTCTTGGATATGGGAAAAATACGTTAAGAAAAACAGTGAAGATAGAAGAAAAGCTGCTAAGAAGAGAGTTTTGGTTGATGAGGCATGGATGTTATTGCCATACCCAGAAGCTGTAGACTTCTTAAACACAATGGCTAGACGTGCGAGAAAAAGAAACGTATCACTTGCAATAATTTCTCAGAGATTCCAAGACTTCTACGAGAAACCAGAAGTACAAGCAGTTTTAACATCATCAGACACAAAGCTATTACTAGCACAAGATAAATCTGAAATTCAATACCTAAAAGAAGTATTCAAACTTAGCGAAGGTGAAGCAGGATTTCTAGTAACATGCAACAAAGGAGAAGGATTATTGAAAGTTGGAGGAGATACTGCAATATTGCAAATAACACCAACTGCAAAAGAGTTTGAGTTTGTTGAAACAAACCTAAACAAGATGATGGAAAATAATCAAAGAAAATCATAATAGAGGGAGGAAGTAATGCATAAGATAATAAACAAAAAGTCAATACAAAAGATTACGGCAATTATTATAATAATGATAATGTGCAACTTTATTATGAGTACAAAAGTTTGGGCAGTTGAGAAGTGGATGTCACTTGAGGAATATGAAAAACTTACTGTTGGAAGTATGGATATAAAACAAGAGGTATCCGCTACAAGCCAAGCTGTGAAAAATTTGGCTAATAAATGGAACATAACCCCTGAACAGGCACTGGAAGTAATAAAAAATCATGCAACAGAAGCGAATACGTTAGGAATAATGGAAGAAATGGCAGATACAGGAACTACATATTCCGTGTATAATATAAAACTTCAACCAACAGAAGAAGAAATAAAAAAGTATAATATACCAGTGGATGATGATGGATATGCGAGTGCGGATACATCATATTGGAGTAATACTTCTACTGGCTTAGAAGGAGAAACGAGTGCAGAAGATGCTTTTGCAGGAACACTTGCAAAGCCACTAGTGGCACTTGTACTGGGAATGTGTGATGGTGTCAATGAGCTATTGCAAACATTTTTAATTGGAGATAACTCGAGTGTTTTTGAAAGTAGAGGAAAACTCACATTGAACCAGTCAATGATGCAAATTGTAACAGATAATCAAGAAGAGTCTGGGTTAGGAAAAGTTAGCATTGTGAAGGAGTATCTTGATGTTTGGAATGGAGGATACGGATTACCAAATATAAAATTAACTCCAGCAGAAATTTTTACAGGAAATGTATCTTCGCTTGATGCAAACTTTTTCAAAACAGAAAGTGACCATGATAAAGAACTTGGCGGAAGTGAGAAGTCTATAGTCGAACAACTGAAAGAGACTGTTGCAACATGGTATGTTGCATTAAGAAATATAGCGATAGTTGGCTTATTATCTGCATTATTGTATATTGGTATCAGAATTGTTATTAGCTCTAGTGCAGGAGATAAAGCTAAATACAAACAATTTTTTGTAGATTGGGTAGTGGCTTTATGCTTAATATTCTTTATGCATTATATCATGGCTTTTACAATGACTATGAGTGAAACAGTAACAGATGTGCTTGCCGGTAATAACACTAATCAAGGCAGAATAAAAGAAGTGAACATAGAATTAACCGGAACAGATGGAAAAAGTTTGTATGAAGAAGGCGGTACGCCAATAGCTTTTTCTAGCAATTTTACAGGAGTAGTGAGAATAAAGGCAACTTATCAAGGCATAAGTTTAAAACTTGGTTATTCTATTTTGTATATAGCATTAACTGGTTATACGGTATATTTTTCGTTTGTATATTTAAAAAGACTACTAATGCTTGCATTTTTTACAATGATTGCGCCATTAGTTGCTCTAACATACCCATTAGATAAGATAAAAGATGGAAAAGCACAAGCATTTAATTACTGGTTTAAAGAATACATGTTTTATGCTTTATTACAACCTTTACATATGCTACTGTATAAAGTGTTTGTATCATCGGCACTATCTGTTGCTGCAAACAATTTACTGTATGCGATAGTTGCCATAGCTTTTATAGTACCAGCAGAGAAGATTGTAAAGCAAATGTTTGGTATCAAAGGAAATACAGAAGACAAGCTTGGAGGATTTGCAGGAGGAGCTCTTGCTTCACAAGCATTCAATATGCTTAAGAAAGGACCACCACCACAAAAGAAAGGTGGAGATGGACCTAAAGGAGAGAAGGGCGTAAGATTTTCAAATCCAAATAAAGCAAATGCTATGGATACATTGGCTGATGATGCAATGGGACTAAACCATGCAGAAAGTGCAGCTCAAACAGCTACTGCAGCCGGTGCAGCAACTGTAGCTGGTGCAGCAACTGCACAAAATGATACTGACAATGAAAGACCTGTATCAGAAATGTCTTTGGATGAAATAGCAGCAATGCAGGAACAGAATGGACAAGTAGAGGCACCACAAGAACAAAATGGACAACTTGAAGCTGGTCAAACAGCAACAGAAGCTGGGCAACAACAAGATAGTGATACTGATAATGGCAATACAGATAAGGATAAATTTAAAGCTGTTAGAGATGAAAAATTGGAAAACTTCAAAACTGCTGCAAATGTTAGATGGCAAAAAGCTGGCGGATTAAAAGGTATTGGAACAAACGTTGCAAAAACTGGTGCAAAACTTGCAGTAAGAGGCGCTACTATGGCTGGAATGGGAATGATTGGATTAGGACTAGGAGCTGTTAGTGGAGACATGGGTGATATGTTTAAAGGAATGGCAGCAGGAGCAACAGCAGGTTATGCAGCTGGGGGTAGACTAAGTAGTGCTGTTGGAAACATTAGCCAAAATGTTGGAAACACAGCGTTAGGAAGCTTTATAAGTGATACAGTAAATGGATTTGGTCCTGAAAAACAAAGAAATGATTATATAAAATCATATATGTCAAGTAAAGAAAATAGAAATAGACTTATTGACAAGAATCCTACTATAACTAAATCAGAGCTTGACGCACAATTAAGACAAAGAGCAGAATTATCTTATGACTCTGGTGTTACAGATGCTAAAATGCTAGATAGGGCAGTTAAGTTACAAAAACAACTTGATGAAAAAAATCCTAGAGGCGTTGGAAATGCAGAAAGGCATGGAGCTAACTATGATAAAACTGTAGCAACTATGCAGTTAGCAAGTAAATATAGTGATTCAACCTTTGAAACTGATGATAAGATTGCTAAAGCTCAAAATCGTTTAGCTAACAAGCTTGAGAGAAACATGACTGAAAGAACAAATGGACCAATTAATGCTGAAACGGCTAGACAAATGAAGTCTAAAGCTAATGCAGAAGCTGCAGAGACTATGAATAATATAGATTATTTGAAAAATGGATAATCTTATAAAAGCAATCAATCTAATAAATTGGTTGCTTTTTACTATATTTAAGTGCTTAAAATTCGAAAAATATCCTTAAAGTAATGACATAGTCATAATTTTGATATATAATAAATTTATGAATAAAGTCTTAAAATGAGGAATAAAAATTCGATACTAAAGTATGTAAAAGGGAGAATAAATTTCTATGGAAGAAAATAAAACACCAAATAAATCTGAAAAAGATATTATAAAAGAAAACATGCTAATTTTATATAAAGCATACCAAGATGGAGAGAAAAATACTGTTGATGAAATATCATATTATAAACAGATTGTGCTGCAAAGTGAAAAAAGCCCAATAATGTATGGATTGCAAGATGTGTATCCTGTAAAAATAAAAGAGCCAGAAAAATTTTATGGAAATAGAATTTTGTTATATCAAAATGGAACTCCTATTGCGATGATAGATGAAAATTCAAATATAAAATTTTCTAACGAATACTTAGCGCAAATGAAGTCTTTGAACCCTTCAATATATGCACTTTTGCATTCTATGAATGGTAAACATTATGAATTGCCACAAATACAAGAGGTAAGTGAAAAACTCCCCAATATAAACTTAAAACAAGAAGTTGAAGATTTTAAATTAAGCAAAGAAGAACTTGAAAATGCAAAACAAAATGAAGTAGCTGGGCAAGGAATGACAAAAAAAGAGAATTCGCAAGAGGCAGAGAATGAACAAGAACCTGAAAATGAAGAAGAAAGCATGGAACAAATTGCAAAGCAGTCAGGAATTACTAAAGATGATATTAAATCTTGTTCTGAAATTAATCCGCACGAAAGAATTACAGACCAGAAAAGTTTTGAAGATATAGCAAACGTTACAGGAAAATATTCAAAGATATTTGTAGTATCTGCAAATAGTCAAACACGCGGAAATTCGCTTTATTCGTTCTGGGGAATGACACAAGATGGAAAGATGGAACCAGTTCAAGCTTTGGAAGAAAGACAAGGAGTAAATACTGGAAAATCGATATATTCTATAAATAGAGACGGCTCACAAGTAAAAGAACAACAAACATCAGCATTGTTTACAATGCCTAATCAAAGAGAAGGATTTTCTGTTACAATTGGACAATACGGAATTATAGAAACAACATATGTAAGACGTAGTCCAAACGAAAATAAATATATAGGAAGTACTGTGAATTCATCAACACAAAAACCAACTACAAGAGAAGTTCAAGAATTTATGAATGATAGCAGAACAACTGATGCTGAATTAAAAGAAACAATAGATAAAACAGAACATCAACTTGGAGAAACATCTGAAACTAAGTTAAGAAATGTTGATGATAACCCCAATAATGATGTTGAAATTGATATGGACCAAGAAATAACTTTACATGACGGAACGATCACAACTCTTGCAAAAGAAGCAGAAGCGTTAAATATTGCACCAGATGAATACAAAAAACAATTTGCAGAAAGAGAAGCTGATTGTTATGCTGACAAAGTAGAATTAATTAGAGAAGAACAGGCAGAGGAACAATCTGCAGAGCGTGCTGAAGAACATGAAGAAAGAGCAGAAAGGTCTTTAGAAAATGATGCGTGGGAAAGAATGAAAAAAAGAGGCATAATAGACTAAATTTTCACTATAGCGAAAGCTACAAAATAAATTGTATAAAATTATATGAAAAAAATAAATATGAGATAAGGAAAAGTCCTTATCTTTTTTATTGTAAAAATTTAAGTAATAAATTTTTCAATTTATTATATTTATTAATAATGAGGTGAAATAAATGAAAAAAATATTTTACAGTATACTTATTTTTCTGCTAATTTTACTTAACTTTTCCACTGTTTGTGCAGATGATGTGGATAACGAGGTCGATTTTGAAGATGCAATAGAAGTTACAGCTTCAAATGTGAGTGAATTACCAAAAACAAATTCTAGAAGATATATTGTTTACGATAGAATCTCAAAAAGTATGATAATAGGAAAAAATGAAGATGTTAAATCTGCCATGGCGTCCACAACAAAGATAATGACTACAATAGTCATATTAGAAAAAGCAGATTTAAATGAAAAAGTAACTGTAAGTGCAAAAGCAGGTGGAACAGGTGGCTCAAGGTTAGGACTAAAAAGAGGAGACAAGGCTAGTGTAAGAGATTTGCTATACGGACTTATGCTAAGGTCGGGAAACGACGCTGCCGTAGCATTAGCAGAACATGTTGGTGGGAGTGTAAAAGGATTTGCAGAATTAATGAATGAGAAGGCCATTGAACTTGGACTTACAAATACACATTTTGTAACACCTCATGGACTAGATGATGCAAACCATTATACTACTGCGTTAGAGCTTGCAAAACTTACAGATTATGCAATGAATAATGAGACTTTTGCAAAAATAGTTGGAACAAAATCAACAACAATATACATAAATAATCAGTCAAGACAAATAAACAACACTAACGAGTTATTAGGTGTACTAAACGGTGTGGTGGGTGTAAAAACAGGCTTTACAAACAATGCGGGGCGATGCTTAGTAACGGAAACCAAAAGAAATAACATTGATATAATTACAATAGTTTTGGGAGCAGATACTAAAAAAGACAGAACAAAAGATAGTGTGAATCTAATAGAATATACCTTTTCAAAATACAAAATGTACAATTTGGAAGAACAAATAATAAAAGAATTTAATAAATGGAAAAATATAAATGAGAAACGAATTTTAATAATAAATGGAAAAACAAGTAATCCTAAATTAGCATTAGGTGCAATAGAAAAAGCAACAATACCAATCTGCGATAACGATAAAATTGAATACTCAATTAATGCACTAACTGAAGTAGAGGCTCCTGTGGAACAATGGAATGTAATGGGAACACTAACGGTAAAACTAAATGGTGAAATATTGGAGAACATAGATATCGTGAATGTAAATGAGGTGCAAAAACGAGATTGGAAAGATTACTTTAAAATAGTGCTAAATAGATTTGAAAATATGGGAAAAATGCTAATAAATCAGCAAATATAATATCTCTATGAGAAAATTAGAAAGTATCTATGATTATATTATTATATCTACATAATAATATAATCATAGTTGCTATATGCGTGCAGCTTTTATTATTTATAGGCTCTTATTCCATTCCTTCAATTTTTCTTCTAGCAATTTGAAGTTTACTGTATTTTTTATGTAACCGATTTCTTCGTTTTTTAGTTTTTGTTTATATACAATCTCAGCATTTTTCATGATTTTCTCTGAATTGTTGTTTATATATCTTAATTCACCTAAAATTACTTCTTTGTATTTTTTATTACGTTCATTGCTAATTACATATGGTTCTAATTCTGTAATTGGAACAGGTATCATATTACTTATTCTTAAAGTTCCATAAAGTCTATCACTATTATAAATTCTAATTATTGTTTTTGTGTCTTTTCTAATAATCTTTTTTTCATAATCAATGTAATCTGACTTTTTAGGAGATGACATTGGAATATAATAATTAAAATCGTTTACTGTCAATACAATTCCTAAATATTTTCTGGTTTGAGTTCTTATATCTTCTTTATTGTCGTAGATTCTTTCATCAAATTGTCTTAAATATTTTATGTATTTATCACTAACACTGTATAAATTTAATTTCATACTTACCTCCTAAAAAATAAGAGAAGAATCTTGCCGATGTCTTCTCTTGATTTTAACTTTCGCATTTAATGGTAGTGAAACACCCGATTTATAACTTTCTCATTTTTAAGGCTGTGAAACACCCGATTTATAACTTTCTCGTTTAATGGTAGTGAAACACCACGATTTTTATATATTTATTATATAATTTTTTCATGAACTTTGTCAAGTAAATTTTAGTAATAAATATACATTAATATTTTATTCTGAATTTTAAAAAAATATACGATTTACCCTTACGGAAACTGGAAAAATTTCATAATAATTCATTGACTTTAGTGGCATGATATGGTAAAATAATAAAGCTAGTATAAATAGCTTTATTTTATTGTGCTAGCAAATTAAAATTAGGAGGTGAAATTTAAGTGCCAACAATTAATCAATTAGTAAGAAAAGGAAGAAAAACTACTACAACAAAATCAACATCACCAGCTTTACAACATGGATACAATTCTATGAAAAAGAAAACAACAGATAGAAGATCTCCACAAAAAAGAGGTGTATGTACTGTAGTAAAAACTGTTACACCTAAGAAGCCAAACTCAGCTTTAAGAAAAGTTGCCAGAGTTAAGCTTTCAAACGGATACGAAGTAACATCTTATATTCCAGGAATCGGACACAATTTACAAGAGCACAGTGTTGTTCTTATAAGAGGAGGAAGAGTAAAAGACCTTCCAGGTGTTAGATACCACATTATAAGAGGAACTTTAGATACAGCAGGTGTTAAAGACAGAATGCAAGGAAGATCTAAGTATGGAGCAAAACGCCCTAAAAAATAAAAATTCAAAATACTTAGAAGGTGCATATAACTTACTAATTTAAGGTTCTTAAATTTAGCATAGATATATAGCACTAAACTAGAAATGTTTTAAGAAGAAAAGCCGAAAGCTTAGTATTAAACTTTTTAGAGTACCGAAGATACTAGGTAATAAGATTAGTATCAATTTTATAAGGAGGGAAGAAAAGTGCCAAGAAAAGGATTTATAGCAAAAAGAGATGTTTTACCAGATCCAATATATAATAGCAAAGTTGTTACAAAGTTAATAAACAATGTTATGTTAGATGGTAAAAAGACAGTTGCTCAAACTATCGTTTATGATGCATTCGATATCATAAAAGAAAAAGAGCAAAAAGATCCACTAGAAGTATTTGAAGCAGCACTAAACAACGTAATGCCAGTTCTAGAAGTTAAAGCTAGAAGAATTGGTGGTGCTACATACCAAGTACCATTAGAGATTAGACCAGAAAGAAGACAAACATTAGGACTTAGATGGTTAGTTTCATATGCTAGAAAGAGACATGAAAAAACAATGTCTGAAAAATTAGCTGGAGAAATAATGGATGCTGTAGCTGGAAACGGTGGAGCTTTCAAGAAGAAAGAAGATATGCATAAGATGGCTGAAGCTAATAAAGCTTTTGCTCACTACAAATTTTAAAAATTTAAACTATAAGCGTCGTCTAACTTCGTTAACCTTCATCTAAAAATATACTCGACGTACACCACGTACGCCTCCGTTATTTTTGATTCGGTTGCCTTGTTATACTTGCTTCTAGTTGAAATTTTACATGTATATTAAAAGAAAAAATTATTTAGAAAGGAAGAAAAAATATGGCCGGAGACGGAAGAGAATTTCCTTTAGAGAAAACAAGAAATATAGGAATAATGGCTCACATTGATGCAGGAAAGACAACAACAACAGAGAGAATACTTTTCTACACAGGAAGAACACACAAAATAGGTGAGGTTCATGATGGTGCTGCTACTATGGACTGGATGGCCCAAGAGCAAGAAAGAGGTATTACAATTACATCAGCTGCTACAACATGCCACTGGTTAGGTAATAGAATAAACATTATCGATACCCCAGGACATGTTGACTTTACAGTTGAGGTTGAGAGATCTTTAAGAGTTCTTGACGGTGCTGTTCTAGTACTTGCTGCAAAAGGTGGAGTTCAACCACAATCTGAAACAGTTTGGAGACAAGCTGATAAATACATGGTACCAAGAATGGTATATGTAAACAAAATGGATATTACTGGTGCTGATTTCTATGGTTGTATAAACCAAATAAAAGAAAGATTAGGAGCTCATCCAGTTCCAATCCAATTGCCTATAGGTGCAGAAGACAATTTCAAAGGAATTGTTGACTTAATAAAAATGAAAGCATTTATTCATAAAGATGATTTAGGAAAAGACATTGAAGAATGTGATATTCCTGAAGATATGAAAGCAGATGCTGAAAAATATAGACAAGAAATGATTGAAGCAGCAGCAGAACAAGATGATGAATTAATGATGAAATATTTAGATGGCGAAGAACTATCTGAAGCTGAAATCAAATCAGGATTAAGAAAAGGAACTTTATCAAACGCTCTAATTCTTATGACATGTGGTTCATCATACAAGAACAAGGGTGTTCAAGAATTATTAAATGCAATCGTTGACTACTTACCATCACCACTTGATATTCCAAACATCAAAGGTGTTGACGAAGATGGAAACGAAGTTGAAAGTAAGACTGATGACAATGCTCCATTTGCAGCATTAGCATTCAAAATAATGACAGATCCATATGTTGGAAAACTATGCTTCTTCAGAGTTTACTCTGGAACATGTACAACAGGAACTACTATTTTAAATGCTACAAAGGATAAGAAAGACAGAATAGGAAGAATCCTATTAATGCATGCAAATCATAGACAAGATATTGAAAAAGTTTATGCAGGAGATATTGCAGCAGCAGTTGGATTAAAAGATGTATCAACAGGTGATACATTATGTGATCCAGACCACCCAATTATACTTGAATCAATGGAATTCCCAGAGCCAGTTATCGATATAGCTATCGAGCCAAAAGACAAGGCTAATGGAGAAAAAATGGGAATAGCTTTAGCAAAACTTGCTGAAGAAGACCCAACATTCAAAACATGGACAGACCAAGAATCTGGACAAACAATCATCGCTGGTATGGGTGAGCTTCACCTAGATATCATCGTAGACAGATTAAAGAGAGAGTTCAAAGTTGAATGTACAGTTGGTAAGCCACAAGTTTCTTATAAGGAAACAATCAGAAATAAAGTTAAAGTTCAAGGTAAGTTTGTTCGTCAATCTGGTGGACACGGACAATATGGTGACGTATGGTTCGAAATGGAACCATTAGAGCCAGGTTCTGGAGTTCAATTCGAGAGCAAAATTGTTGGTGGTGCTGTTCCAAAGGAATACATCAAACCAATCGAAGATGGATTAAGAGAATCTGCAATGAGTGGTATATTAGCTGGATACCCAGTTATAGACTTCAAAGCAACATTAGTTGATGGTTCTTACCATGAAGTTGACTCATCTGAAATGGCATTCAAGATTGCTGCATCTATGGCTTTCAAAGAAGGCTGTAAGCAAGCAAAATCTGTTATATTAGAGCCTATAATGAAGGTTGAAGTAACTGTTCCTGAAGAATACATGGGAGATGTTATTGGAGACATTAACTCTAGACGTGGTAGAATGGAAGGAATGGAAGCTAGAAACGGTAACCAAATAATAAGAGGATTTATTCCACTTTCAGAAATGTTTGGTTATGCAACAGACTTACGTTCTAAGACACAAGGTAGAGGAACATATTCAATGGAGCCAAGCCATTACGAAGAAGTTCCAAAGTCTGTATTAGAGCAAATAGTTGCTTCTAGATCTAAGAAAGCAGAATAATATACAAATATGTATATATTGTGAAAAAAAAAATAACACTTGCATTTTGCTTGAAAATATAGTAGAATGCAGGTGTGAAATAAGATATTAATTTTAAATATAAATAGTCATGAGCAAGACTCAAGACTAACTAAAAAGGAGGAAAATTAAATGGCAAAGGAAAAATTTGTAAGAACAAAGCCACACGTAAACATTGGTACAATTGGTCACGTTGACCACGGTAAAACTACTACAACAGCAGCTATTACAAAATACTTAAGCTTATTAGGACAAGCTAAATACGAAGCATACGATCAAATCGATGGTGCTCCAGAAGAAAGAGCAAGAGGTATTACAATTAATACTGCTCACGTTGAATATGAAACAGCAAACAGACACTATGCTCACGTTGACTGCCCAGGACACGCAGACTACGTAAAGAACATGATCACTGGTGCTGCTCAAATGGATGGTGCTATATTAGTTGTTTCTGCAGCTGATGGACCAATGCCTCAAACAAGAGAGCATATATTACTAGCTAGACAAGTTGGTGTTAAATACATCGTTGTTTACCTAAACAAATGTGATATGGTTGATGATCCAGAATTATTAGAATTAGTTGAAATGGAAGTTAGAGACCTATTATCAGAATATGGTTTCCCAGGAGACGAAATTCCAGTTATAAAAGGATCTTCATTAAAAGTACTAGAAAGTACATCAACAGATCCAAATGCACCAGAATATCAATGCATTAAAGAATTAATGGACGCAGTTGATACTTATATCCCAACACCAGCAAGACCAGTAGATAAGCCATTCTTAATGCCTATCGAAGATGTTATGACAATAACAGGTCGTGGAACAGTTGTTACTGGTAGAGTTGAAAGAGGACAAGTTAAGATTCAAGACGAAGTTGAAATCGTTGGAATTAAACCTTCTACAAAAACTATCGTTACAGGTGTTGAAATGTTCAAGAAAACACTTGACCAAGCTGAAGCTGGAGACAACATCGGAGCATTATTAAGAGGTGTTCAAAGAACAGATGTTGAAAGAGGACAAGTTCTTGCAAAACCAGGATCTATACATCCACATACAAAATTCAAAGCACAAGTATACGTTTTAACTAAAGACGAAGGTGGACGTCATACTGCATTCTTCAATGGATACAGACCACAATTCTACTTTAGAACAACAGACGTTACAGGTGTTATCGAACTAGAAGCTGGAACAGAAATGGTTATGCCAGGAGATCACGTAAACATGACAATCGAACTTATTACTCCAATCGCTATCGAAAACGGATTAAACTTCGCTATTCGTGAAGGTGGAAGAACAGTTGGATCAGGAGTTGTTTCTGATATAATTGAATAATATATGAATAATATATAGCTTATTAAATAGATACCTACAGAAAAAAAGAAAATTATTATCTTTTTTACTGTGGGTGTTTTTTATTTTATTACAAACGGATTATCATTAAAGAACATTCACCAACATATATATGAAAAATTACCAAATTAAATTGACTTTTGACCGATTTAAGTATATACTTTAAGCGTAAATACTAAAGAAACAGAGGATGAACTAATCAGATTTATAACTTACGAAAGGAAAGCTAATAAATATGAAAAAAACAACAATATCAAGCATAATAATAGCAATATCAATGATAGTATTCACAACTAAGGTACAAGCAGCTACAGGAAAAGTAACAACAGAAACTTTGAATTTAAGAAGCAAGGCTTCAACTGATTCGTCAGTGGTAAAGTTACTTAACATGGACGATGATTTGGAAATCATATCAGAAGAAGGAAATTGGTATAAAGTTAAGGTTGGAGAAAATGAAGGCTATGTTAGTAAAGACTATGTAAAAGTTGATAAAACGTCAATAGAAACAACCACTACGACAACAACCAATAATACTAATAATGAAAAAAACAATTCAGGATCAAATTCGGCAGAAAATAAAAACAATGAAACGACTTCAAGTCAAACCACATCAAACACTGTAACACCAAATTCTACTTTAAAACTTGAAAAAGATGTTACGATAAAAATATTACCATTAATAAATGCGAATAATCTTGGAACGGCAAAAGCTGGTGATGAAGTTACTGTTATTACAACAGCAAATAACTGGATATTTATAGAAACAAGTGAAATTGCTGGCTGGATAGTAAAAGATTCAAGTGTGGGACAAGTTACGAGTTCAGAAGATAAAAATACTGGCTCAAGTACAGATAATAACACCACAGATACTAGCAATAATGATGACAAGGGTGAGGAACAAACTGATACCAAAACTAATACGGATAATAATGACGATACAACTTCATCAGATACAAATTATACTAAAACAACCAAATACATTAATGCTTCGTCAGTATATGTTAGAAAAGAAGCTTCAACAAGTGCTGGAATTGTAACGACTTTAATTAGAAACACTGATGTTACAGTTGTTGGAGAATCAGGAGATTGGTACAAAGTTACATATAAAGATTACAGTGGATATATTTACAAAGAATTATTATCAGATAAGAAAACAGAAGAAACAAATAGAAGTAGCGCTAATAGAGAAAGCGCTACAACTGTTTCAAGTGTAACTACTGAAACTTCAACAGAAGAAACGTCAAAGGGACAAGAGATTGTAGAATATGCAAAACAATATTTAGGATGTCCATATGTTTATGGAGGTTCGGGGGATAAATCTTTTGACTGTTCTGGATTTACAATGTATGTGTATAAGAAATTTGGATATACATTAAGCCATTCTGCAATAGCGCAATCTAAAGTTGGAACATATGTTGCAAAAGGAGATTTACAAGCTGGAGACTTGGTATTCTTCTTAGATTATGAAACAATGGATGGCATAGGACATTGTGGAATATATATTGGAAATGGCGAATTTATACATGCGTCTTCTGGAAGTGGATATTGTGTAAAAATATCAAACTTATTAACAGGAAGCTATAACACGAGATATGCTACAGCTAGAAGGTTAATCTAATAAGAGCACGACGTAATAATATAGAGTTTTATAAATAATATAGGGCAATTAAAAAGGAGAATGTTAGTGAAAAGACCACTTTTAATTGTTACTATATCATACATATTAGGAATAATTATAGGGGTATACTTTAAGCAAAGTATACTCTTTATTTTGCTTGCAGGAATTATTGGGATTGTATTTTGGAAAATAATAAAAAAGAAAAAAATTGTAATTATTGCAATATGTATTGTACCATGTTTTTTGTCTTGCCAGCAGACCAATAATTTAAATAATAAATACAATAAAATGTATAAATTAGATGATGAAAACATTGCAATAACTGGAACTGTGTGCAGTCAAATAAAGGAGACTGATTATAAGTATTCTGTTAATATTAAACTAGAAAATAAATTAAAATTAACAGTCTATATAGATAAAAAAGAAAATGTTTCAAAATTAGAATACGGCAATAAGATATCTGTTACAGGAACGTATAAGAAGCCAACAGAGAAAAGAAATTATAAAGGCTATGATTATATGAAATATTTAAAGACTAAAAAGATATGTGGCTCTTTAATGGTAGATGGAGAAGTAAAGCTGGTAAAAACAAAAAAAATCAATCCAATATTTACAATAATAAATAAATTATCGCTAATTTTTAAACAAAATTTGAAGAAATTATTACCAGAGCAAGAAGCTGAACTTGAACAGGGAATTTTATTAGACTCGTCTGATATAGAAAGTGATATAAAAGATGATTTTAGAGAATGTAATTTATCGCACATGCTAGCAGTATCTGGAGCTCATTTATCTTATCTAGTGTTAGGAATAAATACTGTTTTAAGCAAAAAGGCATTTGGAATACGAAGAAGAAAAATTTTATCTATAATATTTATCTTAATTTTTATGGTTATTGTTAATATGAGCCCATCGGTTGTAAGAGCTGGAATATCAACTATTATAGCAATATTTGCAACTTTAATTTACAGAAAACAAGATACATATACAACAATTTCAATTGCTTTGTTATTAACATTATTAAATAATCCATTAGCAATTTTTGATGTTGGATTACAGCTGTCATATCTTGCAACTTTAAGCATAATAATTTTTTATTCTAAATTTACCCAAAAACAATTTAATAATAAAGTAAAAAAGTATTTGTATGAGAGTGCGATGCTCACTTTGAGTGCAAACATTTTAATTCTTCCAATTACAATCTATGAATTCAACACAATTCCAATAAACTCAATAATATCAAATTTGTTAGCTGGTCCATTGCTTGGAATATGCATAATATTAGGCATGTTCACAGTAATTATTTCAACAGTTTGTTTTCCTGTGTCAAAATTAATAGCATTTCCATTGCAAATTATTTTAAAAATTCTAATAAAGATAATAGAATTAATTTCTAAAATTCCATTTGGAAATTATACTGTAAAAACTCCATGGTTCATAGTAGTGTTTTTAACTTATGCAATAATTGTCGCATTAATATATAACAAAAAGAAGATTACTAAAATCTTAACTATGATTACATTAATAATATTTATTGTTATGCAGGTTTGCGCTTTTATAAATATTGATGGAAAACTAAAAATCTATTTTATAGACGTAGGACAAGGAGATAGCATGCTTGTAAAAACTGTGAATGGAAAAAATATTTTAATTGATGGCGGTGGAAGTAAGGATCCAGATTATGATATAGGCGAAAAGATTTTAGTACCATATTTGCTAGATAGAAGAATAAAAACATTGGATTATGTAATTATATCACATTTTGATGAAGACCATGTTGGTGGAATATTGACTGTTATGCAAGAGTTGAAAGTGAAAAAAGCAATAATTGCAAGACAATTTGAAAACTCTAATAATTATAAAAAATTTATTAAATTAGCACAAGAAAAGAAAATTAAAGTTATTGTTGTAGAAGCTGGAGATGTGATAAATATAGAAAAAGATATAAAGCTAAAAGTTTTATGGCCAGACTCAAAAAATAAGATTAATGAAAATGTTTTAAACAATAATTCGCTTGTTTGCAAGTTAGAATACAAAAGGTTTTCAATAATGTTGACTGGAGATATAGAAGAAATTGCAGAAAATGCAATATTAACCAAATATAAAAATAATGCAAAAATATTAAATGCAAATATTTTGAAGGTAGCACATCACCGGCTCTAAAAGTTCATCAACAGAAGAGTTTATTAAGGCTGTAATGCCGGAGATTGCACTAATTGGAGTTGGAAAAGACAATAGCTTTGGGCATCCATCTGATGGAACAATAGAAAGACTTAACAAAATAAAATGTAAAATATTAAGAACAGATGAAAATGGAGAAATTGAATTGTTTGTGAACAAATTCCAATTTATTGACTATTTGACTATTTTATAGTATTATATATTTGTTGAATAGTAAATTGAAGATAGGAGTTTTAATATATGTTATGTTCAATGTGTAAGAAAAACACAGCAGTAATATTTATAAATAAACAAGGCGCAGACGGCAAAGCCGAAGTTGAAGGTTTATGTTATGAATGTGCTAAAAAGAAGGGAATAAATCCAATAGATACAATGGCAAAACAGGCTAATCTATCGGATAAAGATATACAAGATTTATCTAATAAATTAGATACAATGTTTAAGAATCTATCAGACAACATGGCTGATATAGATGAAGATGAACTTTCAGAAATGATTAATGGAGAAAGTGAAATAGAGGGTGCTCAAGGAGTTCCTCTTGGCTCGATTTTTTCCGGATTGTTTGGAATAAAGCAAAATGGAGATGAGTCATCAAATTATTCATCTGGTGGGACTCAAAAGGTTAAGGAGAAAACTAAGCCAAATAAAAAGAGAAAAGCACTAGACACTTATGGAACCAATTTAACGGTTAAGGCTAAGAATAATCAAATTGACAGAGTTATTGGAAGAGACAAAGAAATTGAAAGAATGATACAAATTTTAAATAGACGTTCTAAAAATAACCCATGTTTAATTGGTGAGCCAGGTGTTGGAAAAACAGCTATTGCTCAAGGCTTAGCTCTTAGAATTGCAAGCGGAAGTGTACCAGCGAAACTTTTAAACAAAGAAGTTTATCTATTAGACATGACAGCTGTAATTGCTGGAACACAGTTTAGAGGCCAATTTGAGGCTAGAATGAAGGCTATAATAGACGAATGTAGAAATGACGGAAATATTATTTTAGTAATCGATGAAATTCATAACATTATAGGAGCCGGAGATGCAGAGCATTCAATGAATGCAGCAAATATTTTGAAACCATCACTTGCAAATGGCGAACTACAAATGATTGGAACAACCACGTTAAAAGAGTACAGAAAATATATTGAAAAAGATACTGCTTTAGAGAGAAGATTCCAACCAATAATTGTAGAAGAGCCATCTGTTGAAGATGCAATTTCAATATTGCAAGGAATTAAGCAATATTATGAGGACTATCACCATGTAAGAATTTCGAATGATATAATTAGACAGATTGTAAATATGTCTGAAAAATATATTCATGATAGATTTTTACCAGACAAGGCAATCGATATATTAGATGAAGCGTGCTCAAAGATAAATTTAAATGATAAAGATTTATATGACTTAGAAGTGTTGAATAATCAATTAAAAGAGGTTCAAGCTAAAAAGGAAGAAGCTGCACAAGCCGATTCTACAGAAGATTATCAAAAAGCAGCAGAACTTAAAACACAAGAGTGCGCATTACTAGAGCAAATTGATAATTTGAAAAAGAGAATGCAACCTAAAGATTTAACAACACAAGACATTGCAAATGTAATAGAAAGCTGGACGAAGATTCCAGTAAACAAAATTACAGAAGAAGAAACAAAAAAATTGTTAAATTTAGAAGACAATTTGCATAAGAGAATTATAGGCCAAAATGAGGCAGTTGAGGCGGTTTCAAGAGCAATAAGAAGAAATAGAGTAGGCTTAAAGAGTACAAAAAGACCACCATCATTCATATTTGTTGGGCCGACAGGTGTTGGAAAAACAGAACTTGCAAAAGCATTAGCGTATGAGATGTTTGGAAGTGAAAAATCTATAATTCGTTTCGATATGTCTGAATACATGGAAAGCAACTCAACAGCGAAATTGATTGGTGCACCTCCAGGATATGTAGGATATGATGACGCAGGTCAACTAACTGAAAGAGTAAAGAGAAATCCTTATTCAATAATATTGTTAGACGAAATTGAAAAGGCGCATAATGATGTATTTAATATATTATTGCAAGTGCTAGATGATGGCAGATTGACTGATGCACAAGGAAACACAGTAAGTTTTGAAAATACAATAATAATAATGACATCAAATGCAGGTTCAAACTTAAATACAAATTCAATTGGATTTGGTGGAACCTCAGAAGCTTCAAAAAACAGAATGCTTGGTGCATTAAAAGACTTATTCAGACCAGAATTTTTGAATAGAATAGATGAAATTGTAGCCTTCGATTCATTAACAAACGAGCAACTTTTACAAATAGTTGATTTAATGGTATCTGATACTCAAAAAGTGTTAAATGACAGAAACATAGGATTAATACTTACAGATGAGGCTAAAAAATATGTATTAACAAAAGGAACAGATTTAAAATATGGTGCAAGACCTTTAAGACGTGCAATACAAAGATACGTTGAAGACGAACTATCTGATATGATATTAAAATCTGAACTAACAAATGGTAAAAAAGTATTGGTTGAATATGATAAGGAGCAAGACAAATTAGTATTCAACATACAATAATCTAAAAATAAAAAGTTGGAGGTAAAAAAAAGTGTTTAAACATGTACCAAATATTCTAACAATGTGTAGATTTGCATTAATACCATTCATATTCGGATCAATAGTAAATAATCAGTATGTAGCAGCATTCGTATTCTTAACACTTTCCGGAATTACCGATATACTAGATGGTTTTATAGCAAGAAAATTTAATTTAATAACTAACTTTGGAAAATTGATAGACCCACTAGCAGATAAGGCAACACAAATTTCAACACTTATAGCATTGTTATTTGCAGGAATAATCCCAGATTGGATATTAATAGTGGTATTTATTAAAGAAACAATAATGATAGCAGGGGCATCTTTCTTATATGGAAAAAAACTTGTAGTATCAAGCAGATGGTATGGAAAGCTTGCGACAGTAATGTTTTATGTCGCAATAGTAGCTTCATTAATTACAAATAACTTTAATTTAGCATTCCACATAGACATCTACATATACTATGTAGCACTTGCGTTAACAATATTTGCTTTAATAATGTATTTCAAAGAATTCTATCAAAAAGGATATGTTAATAAAAAAGAATTGAGCACTGTAGATAAGAAAGTTATAGAAAAATAATAGTAAAAATCGTGTTTTAAATAACACGATTTTTCTATTCAAAATTTTCTATATACGAATTTAAATTTTCTTTGCCATAAAGAATTACACCATTTTCCAGTTCTTTTCTATCGTCATCCGATAAATATTTTATCGCAATTTCAGTAGTTTCATGTAATTCATAGGTTTCGTCATCTTTTATTCTATAAATTTCAACAAATCCATTCAAACTTGATTTCACTAAAAAATGTTCACCACAATTTCCGGAAAAATCTTTATATAACTCTACATCAGTATTTGAAAAATTTTTAATTTCCCAATCACTATAAAGCTTGGAAAATTCATTTCTTGTAATATTAGCCATCTCTGTACTTATATTTTCTTTTTCGTTTAGAGTGTGCCCACATCCATCATAATGTTTAAGAAAAGTTAAAATTGCATTTGGAGAAAGTTTTACTTCATCATAGCTTGTTGGAACGGTTGTATAAGGAGATGTAGTTTGAAAATTTTCAATAGTTTCATTTGCAGAACCAATATTTTGAACGGATTTTAAATTATAAATTACAATAGCAAAAGTAGTTACAATACTTGCAATTATAATAAGTATTAAAGCAATAATAATTTTTTTATTCATACTAAATTCCTTCCTTTTTCCTAGTATTTCCATAATTTACTTATGTATACAGAAAAATGAAGAAATTAAATAATTATGCCTTAGGATATGGTTTACTTTCATTTGTAATTCCAAGTAAATAATCTATGCTTGTGTTATAGAAATTTGCCAAAACAATTAAAGAATTTATTGGAATATTGATTTTTCCTAGTTCATATTTACTATAATTTGTTTGTGAGATATTCAAAATTTTTGCAACATCTTCTTGTTTTAAATCATGATCTTCTCTTAAATCTTTAAGTCTTAACATTATAACACCACCTTAATTAATATTCATCATATTTAGTATTTTATAATAGTTAATATTTAACTATTGACATATAGTTATAATTTGACTATAATAAAAATAGTTATATTATGACTAAAACTGAAGAAAAGGAGAGAAATGAATGAATAAAGATAATGGGATAACATTAGTTGCATTAGTAGTTTCAATAGTTGTATTACTTATACTTTCAAGTGTAAGTATAAATTTAGCATTGGGAGACAATGGAATAATAACTAAAGCGAAAGAGAGTATTGCAAGTACAAATTTTGCAACAGAAAAGGAAGCTTTGCAAAGAAATATATTAGCATATCAAATGGAAAAGACTTTAGGAGAAAGCAGTAAATATTTTATTGGAGAGGTTTTAAAAGATAAAACAATTGAAAATGGAAACTCCTGGAATATTATATATGTAAATAATACTGAGCAAAATTATGGAACAGGTTGGAATTTTGTGGCTAAGAATACATTAATACAGGATTTTGGAAATTCGACTAGAAACTGGTTATTAAATTATGAAACGGGAGATCTAATTCAACTAGAGGATGAAAAATATACCAATTTGAAATATGGTATGAATTTAAGTGTAACAGATAGCTTAATACTTAATTTAGACCCTACTATGATTGAAGATGGAGATAAAGATACAATAAAAAATCAAATGGGGAAAAACGTAGAATTAATAAACTTTGATTGGAATGCTGAGAGTGGAATTACAAAAAAATCTTTTAATTTTGATGGCGTTAATGATTATATAAAAATTGCTTACAATGGTACTGAAGAGAAAGAACAATTTGCTCAAAATGGATTTACATTTGAGTTTTATGGAATAATAAATGGGGGAACTTCATATGACAAAAATGGAAATATTTATGAATTTGATGAAAATGGACAAGTATACAGGGGAATTTTTTGCTATTGGAATGGAGTCGAGAATAACCAGGCAAGGCTGAGATTTGGAATAGATGTTACAAGTAAAGCATTTAAATGGAATGCTGGATATGCAAATTATACATCTGATTATTCTGGAACAAATAATAATGCATGGAATATATTTTATCCGCAGATATATGAGCAAGGGAAAAAAGCATATTATACTATTACATTAGACTGTTCAAAGGATTATGAGGAAGGAGAAAATGACTACTATAAAGCGATTTTTTATAAAAATGGAGAAAAAGTGTATGAAGGAAAATATAATAAGCAATCATGGGAACGTTTTGTCTTAGATGATTTACAAAATTTAAGTTATTTTTGCATTGGACGTTCATCTATGAATAAAGAAGGAGATTGGCACTATTCTAAAATGAATACATATGCACTTCGCTTGTATAGCAGAGGATTAACAGAACAAGAGGCTAAAGACAACTATAATAAATCAGTTGCCTATTATGATTCAATTATAAATAATAAATAATGGTAAAAAAGTATCAAGACTATTAACTTGATACTTTTTTGCGAAAAATATAGATATTGGCCGAATGATTCTACTTGCTTTTTATTCTAAACCATAATATAATTTTATTAAATTTCAAAAATAAATTGTTTCAAAAAGTTTTCATTAAAAAAATTATTTCAAATTTCGCTATAGCAAAAGATTTTGATTCTTAAACAATGCCAAATAATTAATATTAATTTTAAATATTGATCAATAGGGGAAAATAATAATTAGGAGTCTAAAATTTAATATGCCTATCAGCCTTGATTTTCTCCCTAATTTAAAGTATAATTTTTATAGAATTACAACGTTTGAAAGGAGAAACATGAATTCAAGAAAATTAATGTACATAGCAATTGTTGCAATGTGTGTTATAGCAGTAGTTTTAGCTATTTATTTGCAAAGTGGTAAACAACCAAGTAGCAATCGTAACACAACAAACAACGTAAAAACAGAAGAATCACAAGAAACATTAAAAAAAGAATTTGATCAAATGTTTAATAATGTTGTTGAACTAAAAGATTATGATACTAGCAACATAAAAAAATTAGACAGTGGCAAAAACATTGTATATACTGCATATAGTAGTGAAGCAAAAGAGGATAATAAATATGAATTAGATATAAATATTCCAGTAATCAATATAGATAACAAAGTGGCAGCAGAGTTTAATAGTATTACTCAAGAACTCTTTGCAAATAAGACAGCAGGTGTTATAGACAATGCTAAGTCTTATACAATTTATAGTATCTCATATACTGGATATGTTAATGGAGATGTCTTGTCTGTTATAATTAAGTCAACTTTAAAAGAAGGTTCTAACGCACAAAGAACTATTGTTGAAACTTATAATTATAATTTGAAAACAGAAAAGAAAGTAAGCATTTATGATGCTTTGAACAAGAAAAATATTACGCAAGATGCATTAAATTCTAAAGTAAAAACAGTTATAACAAATGCAATAAAAGATGCAAATAAGATACAACTTACAGGATATGAGACTTATAGTAGAGATATAAACAGTGATATTTACAATATAGAAAACATAGAGACATTCTTCTTTGGAGAAGATGGAAGTTTGTATGTGTTATTTCCATATGGAAATAATAAATTTACTTCTGAAATGGATATTGTAAAATTTTAAAAAACTATAGAAAAGAGCAATTTGAATATGGCAAAAAATATATTAATAACCGAAAAGCCTTCTGTTGCAATGGAATTTGCAAAGGTATTAAATATAAATACTTCTAGAAAAGACGGCTATTTGGAAGCAGATAATTGGATAATAACATGGTGTGTTGGTCATTTAGTAACGATGTCATATCCGGAAAAATATGATGAAAAGCTAAAATTTTGGAGATTGGACACGCTTCCTTTTATTCCAGAAGAGTATAAATACGAGGTAATTCCAAGTGTACAGAAGCAGTTTAATACGATTCAATCACTACTTACAAGAGAAGATGTATCTACAATCTATGTTGCGACCGACTCTGGACGTGAAGGAGAGTATATATATAGATTGGTCGAGCAGATGATAGGTGTTAAAAATAAAGATAGAAAAAGAGTATGGATAGATTCACAAACAGAAGAAGAAATTAAGAGAGGAATAAGAGAAGCAAAAGAACTTGATGAATATGATAGCTTAGCAGATAGTGCATATTTAAGAGCGAAAGAAGACTATTTAATAGGAATAAATTTTTCGAGACTTTTAACAATTATATATGGAAGAAGAGCTGCAAAAGAATTAGATCAAGACAAGATTTCGATTTCGGTTGGTAGAGTTATGACTTGTGTGCTTGGAATGGTAGTTTCTAGAGAAAGAGAGATTAGAAATTTCGTTAAAGTTCCATATTATAAAATAGTAGGAGAATTTGGTAACAAAGAAGAAAATAAATATTTTAAGGCAGAATGGAAAGTAACAGATAATTCATCGAAAAAAGATTCAGCAAAATTATATAATGATACTGGATTTAAGAAAGAACAAGATGCAAAGGCTTTTATAATGGAACTAAAAGACAAAAAAGCAACGGTTAAAGAAATAAAAAAATCAAAGCAAAAAGAAAATGCACCACTATTATTTAACCTGGCAGAAATACAAAATGAATGTACAAAAAGATTTAAAATAAAGCCAGACGAGACTCTAGAAATAATACAAAATCTATATGAAAAAAAACTTGTTACATATCCTAGAACAGATGCAAGAGTTATATCTACGGCTGTTGCAAAGGTAATTACAAAAAATTTAAATGGAATTGCTAAAGGATTTAAAGATGAAGAAATTCAGCAATATTTGAAGAAAATGTCGCAAGAAAAATATTCAACAGACTTATTAAAAACAAAATATGTAAATGATAGCAAAATAACAGACCACTATGCACTAATTCCAACCGGGCAAGGATTTGAAAACTACGATAAACTACCAGACTTGCAAAAAAATGTGTACAGATTAATAGTAAAAAGATTCTTAGCAATATTCTATCCGCCAGCAGAATACAACAAGGTTTCTGTAACAATAGAAGTAGAAAACTGTCAGAATAAAGAAGAATTTAGTTGCAGTGGAAAGGTATGTTTAAACCCCGGATATTTGGAAGTACTAAAAGGAAAATCCACAGAAAGTACACAAAATGTGGATAAAACACAAGAAAATGCAGATGATGAAGTGGATAGCTTAGCAATTTTGGCAGAGTTAAAAAAAGGTAAAGAAGTAGATGTTATAAACTACGAAACAAAAGAAGCACAAACAAATCCGCCAACAAGATACAATTCTGGTTCGATGATTTTAGCAATGGAAAATGCCGGCAAGCTTATAGAAGACGAAGAATTAAGAGAGCAGATAAAAGGTGCTGGAATTGGAACTAGTGCTACAAGAGCAGAAATAATGAAAAAATTAGAAAGAATTCAATACATACAAATAAATGATAAAACACAAATAATAACACCAACACAAAAAGGTGAAATAATATATGATATAGTAAACAATTCAATGCCAGACATGCTTAATCCAAAGCTTACAGCAAGCTGGGAAAAAGGACTAGATATGGTAGCAAAAAAAGAAATACAATCAGACGAGTTCATGGGAAAACTGGAAAAATACATACATTCAAAATTTAACAAATTAGTCGTAAAATATTAATTCGCCCATTAGGGACGCCCCTTTTTGGGCGAAAAAGGAGGAGAATATGAAAGTTGGTTTAGCTTTAGCAGGAGGAGGCGTAAAAGGCGCCAGTCATATTGGTGTAATTAAGGCCTTACAAGAAAACGGAATAGAAGTAGATTATGTAGGAGGAACCAGCATTGGAAGCATTGTAGCTTCATTGTTTGCCATGGGATACACAACTGAAGAAATGCTTAAATTATTCAAGTATTTTTCAAAAACAATAATGAAGGCAGACCCTAAATATTATTGGACAAATGTTAAAACCACAAAAAATTTTATGGGCTATGGGGTATTATCGGGAGAGAACATTGAAATTGCAATAAATGAATGTGCAGAGTTAAAAGGTTTCAAAAAAGTAGATGATATAAAAATGCCAATAGTTATGCCAACAGTTGATATCAAAAACAGTAGAAAATACGTATTTACAAACCATGAATTTGATGAAAACTTTGATGAAAATACATACATAAGAGATATAACAATAGGAAAAGCAGTACGCGCAAGTTGTAGTTATCCTGGAATGTTTGCTCCTACAATATTTAAAGAGCATAAATTTGTAGATGGCGGAATTATAGACAATCTTCCAGCACAAGAAGTTAGAAAACTTGGGGCAGACAAGGTTTTATCAATTCGTTTTAGCTCTAAAAGCGATGTTGACCCTAAAAATGTAATAGAAGTTGCTTTAAAGTCAGTTGATTTATTATTTGAGCAAAGAACTGATTCGGAAGTACAAAGTAGTGATTTTGCAATGACACTAGATTTATCAGAAGCAAGTGTATTTAATATTAAAAAAATTGATTATTGCTATAACCAAGGATACATTGCTGCAATAGAAAATATGAAAAAAATAAAAGAATGTTTAAATAAATAGTTATGCAGAAAACATACAAATCAAAAAAGCTTACATAAATAAAAACATAACCAACATTTTGGAGAAAATTGGTTATGTTTTTTAATGGCCTATGCAAAACCATTTTGAAATTACTTCATCGGAAAACTATCTTTTATAGGATTAGTTTTCATAAATTCGAATATTTCTAATTTTGAATAGGTATCATCTTCTTTATAAGGAATATCCCATATTTCGATGTACCATCGCCAGAAAAGTTGCCGTATCTTAATAATATAGGCTTTTTTTAGCGGTTTAATACTCATATAGCATCCGAATTTTAAGTCTTCAATGGGAATGAAAATCTTCTCTTCTTCCGTTTCATCTGTGTTACACGTGTATTTTTTATTATTAATTGTGCAGGTGCTGATAGGTTGTAGAGCGCATCCCCTTTCATTGACAGTTACTACTTTAAGGTTATAATCTTTCAATTCCATTGTAAAGCCCCCTTAAAATTATTAGCATAGTGAAAAAAAGATAACAATAATGTATCATATTTCACACGAGTTTTCAAGATATATAAGTTAAAAATCCAAAGTAATATTGTTTAGTAGAGTTGAATATGTTAGAATTAACTAAAAAATAATAGTAAGACTAATAGATAGGAGAATAAAAGTGAAAGTTTTTATTGCAGGACCGAGAATTGTTAATGAGTTAGATGAGTGTGTAAAACAGAAATTAGAGAATATATGCACAAAACAATATGAGGTTTTTGTTGGTGAGGCTGACGGCATTGACAGTTGTATTCAAAAGTATATGCGATCAAAAAATTACAAAAATGTAACTATATTCGCTAGTAACGGAATAGCAAGAAATAATTTTGGCGGTTGGAGAGTTGAATGCGTCAATGTAGCTCATAATATAACAGGTTTTGAATTTTATATTCAAAAGGATTTAGAGATGGCAAAACAGGCGGACATAGGATTCATGATTTGGAACGGGAAGAGCAGAGGAACTTTTAACAACATTGTAAATTGTATAAAATTAAATAAAGAAGTAATTATATATTACTTGGAAAAAAGAAAATTTTACTGCATAAAAACAATGGATGACTTATATAAATTTTTAGATGTAAATGTAAAACTAAATTATAAATTAAAAAAACTATTACCGGAAAAAGAGACAACAGAATATATACAAGCTTGCTTATTTTAGTGAAAAGGACTGTAAAAGGTCCTTTTAATTTTCACATTTTTCTTTATGTACACATAATATATATCAAAAAAAGAAAGGTACATAGGTGAAAATATATGGCAAGTTTTATAATAGAAGGAGGAAAAAGATTAGAGGGAGAAGTAGTAATTTCTGGTTCGAAAAATGCCTCATTGCCAATAATTGCGGCCAGTATTCTTAGCGGAAAAAAGACAACTCTTTATAATGTTCCCAACATTCATGACACACAAGTTACTTTAAAAATTCTGAAATATTTGGGCTGTAAAGTAAAAAAGACTAACGGTAAAATTGAAATAGATACAAAATACATACAAAAAAATGATATTCCGGATTATCTTATGAGAGAAATGAGGTCAACTGTAATTCTTGCAGGGGCTTTGATTGGAAGATTTAAGGATGCAAGTTTTTCATATCCAGGAGGTTGTGATATTGGAGCCAGACCTATTGATTTACATTTAAAGGCTTTTAAAAAATTAGGAATAAATATTGACGAAGAGTATGGATTTATTAGGTGCAGTTGTGATAAAATAAAAGGGGCAAATATAGACCTAGACTTTCCAAGTGTTGGAGCAACTGAAAATATAATTCTTGCAACTGTTCTAGCAGAAGGAAAAACGACTATAACAAATGCTGCACGTGAACCAGAAATAGTAGATATGATAAAGATGTTAAAAAAGATGGGTGCAAATATTTTTGGTGAAGGAACGAATGTTATAGAAATTAATGGAGTAAAAGAATTAAAATCTGTGAAATACAGAGTTATGCCAGATAGAATAGAAGCTGGAACATTTTTATGTGCAGGTGCAATAACAAAGGGAAAAGTAAAGATTTTAAATGTTATACCAGAGCAGATTGTTCCAATAATATCAAAATTAGAGGAAGCTGGCTGTAAGCTGACGGTTGAGAAGAATGCAATTTTAATAGAAAATTCAAAAAGATTGAAAGCTGTAGAAATAAAAACCATGCCTTATCCGGGATTTCCAACAGATATGCAATCGATATTTGGAGCAATATTAGCTGTTGCAAAAGGCACTTCGATTATAACTGAAACAATATTTGAAAATAGATTTAAATATTTGACAGAATTAAAGCGAATGGGTGCTAAAAACCTACAAGAGGGCAATGTTGCAATAATAACAGGAGTAAAAAGATTAGCAGGAACAAGTATAAACAGCACAGATTTAAGAGGTGGAGCATCTTTGGTATTGGCTGGATTGCAGGCAAAAGGCATAACAAGGGTAAACAATATAGAATATATTTTAAGAGGATATGAAAATTTTGATAAAAAATTGAATAAATTAGGAGCGAATATACAAATAGAAGAAGGTGAATAAATGAAAACAAAACAGAAAAAGGACGAAAGTAAACTATATGATTTTGACTATGAGTCTAAAGAAGAGAAAAAATTGAAGGCGAAGCGTAAAAAGGCAGTGAAAAAATCTGCCTCTAAAGAAGCAAAAAAAGAAGCAAATGGAAAACATGGACAAGTTCCAGAAAAGAAAAGATATGAAGATGAAATAATAATTGGAGTTACAAGATATCCAGAGAAAAAACAGACAAATAATCAAAAAAACACAAAAAAAGTTAATAAAAAGTTTCAAAAAAGAAGGAAGAATGAAGAAAACAGAGAAAAATATAATGTGGGGCAAATTAACAAAAAAAGTAAAAGACAAGACGACAAATATTATATACAGCAAGATGAAGAGTATAATCATAAAAACAATAAAAAAATAAAAAATCAAATAGACGAAAATGACCCACAGAGAATTATAAAAAGAAAAAGAAGAAATAAAGTAATAAAAATAATATTGCTAACAATATTGATTATATCTGCAATTATTGCATTACTTTTGTCTCCTGTTTTTAACATTCAAACAATAGAAGTAGTAGGAAACAAGCAAATATCAAAAGAAGAAATTAAAAGTTTATCTGGCATTGAGATATATGAAAATTTGTTTAAAGTAATAAATAAAAAGGTTGAAAATAACATTAAAGAAAATGCATACATAAATACAGTAAAAGTAAGTAAGAAAATTCCAGATACAATACATATTGAAGTAGAAGAAAGAGAAGCAAGTTATATGCTGGAGTATGGTAATGGCTTTGTATATGTTAACAATCAAGGCTATATGCTAGAGATATCAAGCATAAAGAAAGACCTTCCAATACTTATAGGAATATCAACTTCAAAGGAAGATTATAAAGCTGGAAATAGACTTAATGAAGAAGATTTAATAAAACTAGGAACTGTAATAAAAATTATGAATTCCGCCCAGACGAATGGAATTGCAAGTTTAATTACAAAAATAGATATAAGCAATGAAAATAATTATACTTTATTTTTAGAAACAGAGAGAAAAACAGCATATTTAGGAGATTGTAGCAACCTAGAAACCAGAATGCTTTTCTTAGTTGGAATACTTGAAAAAGAAAAAGAAAATCCAGGCGAAATCTTTATAAATATGAACTTGAATACGGATGATGCATACTTTAGAGAGAGCGTTTAAAAGGAGAGATTTAGATTGAATAAAAAACAAATAGCAATTACTTTGGGAATAGTATGTTTAATACTTACGATGTTTGTAGTAATTCAAATAAGGACAACGAATAATGCAAACAAGGTTGTATCACAAACATTTACTAGTAACGATTTAAGAAATCAAGTTTTAAAGTGGAAAGAAAGATATGACATAACATATGCAGAGCTTCAATCATCAGAAAAAAAGCTAGAAGATGTTAGACAACAAGCAAGTGAAAACACAGATGGTTCAGATGAGAAAGAAGCAGAATTAAAGAAAAATAATATATTAATTGGATTAACAGATGTTACTGGAGAAGGTGTTATTGTAACACTAAAAGACAATAACACTGTTACAGCAGATAGCAACATATTAGATCCAAGCATGGTAATTGTGCATATGCCAGATATTTTAGGTGTAATAAACGAGCTGAAAAATGCTGGTGCGGAAGCAATATCTATAAATGACCAAAGAGTAGTTTCTACAACGTCATTAACATGCGAAGGAAATATAATTAATATAAATGGCGAAAAAATTAGTTCTCCATTCGTTATAAAAGCAATCGGAAGTTCAATATACATGAACTCTGCTTTAACAAGGGCTGGAGGAACTATAGAGTATTTAAATAGATATATACAAGCATCGGTAAAAACATCAAATAATATTACAATAGGCAAATATACGGGTGTGCTTAACCCTAAATATATAAAATATACAGAGTAGAGAGGTGACAGAACTTGAAAATAAAACTTGACAAAGCCAATATAACAATGTCAATAAGCATATTACTCGTATGTGTTATTCTTGTATCTATATCGTTTATACAGTTTAAAACAGTTGAACAAGTAAATGAAACAGATATAGAAAATATGAGAGATGAAGAACTAAGAGAGCAAATTTCTTCATGGAAGAGTAAATGGGAAGAAGCAAATGAAAAATTAGAAGATACAAATACAAAAATAAGTGAATATCAAACTAAAATAGAAAGCAATGAAGAAGCGTCTGAATTATTAGATGAAGAATTGAAAAAATCACAGTTATTACTTGGAACAACAGATGTTACAGGTGAAGGAGTGGTAGTTACATTAACAGATACAGAAGAAAGTAGTATTACGGCAGATGACTTAATAACATTGGTAAATGAATTAAGATTTGCAGGAGCAGAGGCTATTTCTATAAATGGCGTAAGAATTATGCCAATGACAGATATTGTAGACATAGACTCATATATCATAATAAAACCATCTCAGAGAATTGTTTCGCCTTATGTTGTGAAAGCAATCGGAAACCAAACATATTTGGTTAGTACATTATGTCTAAAAAATAGTGGATATGTAGACAAATATAACAATAGTGGAAAATCTGTAAAATTAGAGAAACAAAGAAATATAAAAATTACAAAATATACAGGAAATATGGATATTAAATACATGAAGGAGGTTACAAGTAAATGATATTAATAGCAATAATTATAGGATGTTTAATAGGAGCATTAATAGGAATGTATGCACCTATGGTATCGTACACATATTCAGGATATTTAGCTATTGCTATAATAGCAGCATTAGATTCTGTTTTTGGAGGAATTGTTGCAACTCTAAAAAAGAACTTTAACCTTACAATTTTCATAACTGGATTTTTTGGAAATGCAATTCTTGCAATTTTACTTACGATATTAGGACAAAAATTAAATGTAGACATATATTTAGCTGCAATTATAGTGTTTGTTGGAAGAATGTTTACAAATTTAGCTATAATTCGTAGATATTATATTGATATAGTTGTGAAAAAAATAGAAGATAAAAAGAGTAAAAAAGACAATTTAAAGGAAGAAAAAACAGAATAAAAAATAATAAGAATTTTATTACAAAAATATTACAAAAATATAACAAAACTATTGACTTTTTTTTCAAAATATAATAAAGTTAGAAGCAATAAAAAAGCAGTAAATTGGAGGAGTTAATTTTGGCAATCGGAGATATAATAGTAGGTATAGATATAGGATCCTCAAAAATTAGCTTAGTTGTAGGAGAAGTGAACAATTTTAACCAGGTAGAGCTTGTCTATACAGTGGAACATAAGTGTAAAGGGATTAAAAAAACAAAAATAATAGATGAAGACGAAATAGCAAATGCAATAGTAAAGTCAATTCAGGATGCTGAAAGAGAAGCAGAAATAAAAATAAATTCGGCATATTTAACAATAGCTGGGAAGTATGTAACAATAGTACAAAATAGCATTACAAAAAATATAAAAGACAAATTTTCTGGAGTTTCTGTAAAAGATGTATCATCAGCATTATTGCAGGTTAAAGACATAGATGTACCTGATGGAAAGAGCATAATTGACATAGTAACAGATAAATTTATATTAGATGATGGAAGAGCGGTTGAAGATCCAGTTGGAAACCTAGTTTCTTCATTTACGGTAAATGCTCAAGTTATATTAGGGGATAAAGAATACATAAAACAACTATCTAATATATGTAAAAAAGCCGACATAGATATAGATGGAATTATTCCAATAACATTAGCAGAACGTAATTTAATATTAGACACAAACGAGCTAAATGATAATGTTATGATAATTGACATTGGCGCTGGAAATACAGAAATAGGTATATTCGAAGGTTCTGCATTTGAATACACAAATACAATACCATTAGGGGGAGATAACATAACAAAAGATGTACAAATGGTATTGAATATTTCTGAGGAAGAGGCAGAAAAGCTAAAAAGACAGTATGGATTGGCAATGAAATCATATATAGATAATGATAACGAAATAGTACTAAATACTGTAGAAGATGCCAAAAATAAAGTGATTAAAAGCTCTGAATTGATAGAAATAATTGAAGCAAGAATAGAAGAAATATTTACATTAATTAATAAAGACATAACAAATCAAGGCATAAAACCACGAATTAATAATGTTGTTTTAACAGGACAAGGAATAACAAATATAAGCAAGAGTGATGTGGCTGGTAAAGTAATATTAAATATCCCTGTAAAATTTGCAACAGGAAGATTAATAAGCACAGTAAGACCAGAATACAGAACAGCATTTGCCTTAGTTAGATACATAGCAGCAAGACCATTTGCAAAGAGTGTATCGAGCAGTATAGATTCTAATTCAAACGAAAGCTTTTTCACAAAGATTATGGATAGAATAAAAGAATTTTTTTATTCGTAAGATAAAAATGGTACAAAAGACGCGGAATATAGATAAATAACAATAAAAATAGTAGGGAGGAAAAACTTTATGATGATGGATAGTAGTGTTGACGAGAACACAATGGCAGACGGAACAGCAACCATAAAAGTAATTGGTGTTGGAGGAGCTGGAACAAACGCAGTAAACAGAATGGTGGACTCAGGAATAAGAGGAGTAGAATTTATAGCTGTTAACACAGATAGACAAGCTTTACTTCTATCAAAAGCTTCATCAAAAATTCAAATTGGAGAAAAAATTACAAGAGGACTAGGTGCAGGAGCGAACCCTGACATTGGCGCTCAAGCTGCTGAAGAGAGCAAAGCTGAAATAACAGAAGCCTTAAGAGGAGCAGACATGGTGTTTGTTACAGCCGGAATGGGTGGAGGAACAGGAACAGGTGCTGCCCCAATAGTTGCTTCATGTGCAAAAGAAATGGGAATATTAACAATAGGTGTTGTTACAAAACCATTTACATTTGAAGGAAAGAAAAGATTAACTCAAGCAGAGAGAGGAATTGAAAGTTTAAAAGGCAAAGTAGATACTTTAGTAGTAATTCCAAACGACAAATTATTACAAGTAATAGATAGAAAAACATCAATAGTAGAAGCTTTCAAAATGGCTGATGACGTATTAAGACAAGGCGTACAAGGTATATCTGATTTAATTGCTATACCAGGACTTGTAAACTTAGACTTTGCAGACGTAAAGACAATAATGCTTAATACAGGTATGGCACACATGGGAATTGGTAGAGCATCTGGAGAAAATAGAGCAGAAGATGCTGCAAAACAAGCTATCCAAAGTCCATTGTTAGAAACATCTATAGAAGGTGCAAGAGGAGTTATCATCAATATTACAGGTGGAAGCAATTTAGGATTACACGAAGTAAACACAGCAGCTGAATTAATTCAAAGAAGCGTAGACCCAGAGGCAAATATCATCTTTGGTGCTGTTATAGACGAAAGCCTAGATGAAGATATAGTAATAACTGTTATTGCAACAGGATTTGAAAAAGAAGATGAAAAAGTTCCCTCAATTGGAGAAATAACAAGCAAGAGCTGGTCACCAAAGACTTCAACAATATCATCAGATACATCAAGCTCAAGCGGAGACCTTGATATCCCTACATTCTTAAGAAAAAATAAAGGGAAATAAACAAAATATTTTTACTTTTTTGAATATACATGATGAATAGAATATAATTAGAAAAGAAATAATCTAAATTTGTAGATTATTTCTTTTTTTCGTGCACAAGATATGACAAACTTTTGAACCAAAAGAATATATAATATAAACACGTTGAAAAATAACTACAATTTTGCCTTAAGTCAAATTTCATTCAAAATGCAGTTACATACACAAAACATGCGCCTTGCTTTTTGAATATCATTTTCCTTGTCAAAATTTAATTCTTTTCCAACGGAGTAATGCTGAATAAAGAGAATGCGTTTAAATATAAGAAGGTGAGAAGGTGACAATATATCTTGATATTATTTTTGTAGAAAATATTTTAATGAATTATATTATTCTTTTTGCTACACTCGTTATATTAAAAGTGAAAAATAAGTGGCAACAGATGCGATTGCTATTGTCAGGAATAATTGGAAGTGTGTATGCAATCATTGTATATTTAGATATACTTTCAATATATTCTGGAATAACTGCAAAGGCCATATTATCAATAGTAATGGTATATGTAGCATTTAATCCCCAAAGCATAAAACAACTATTCAAACAATTATTAATATTCTATTTAATATCATTTATATTTGGGGGCTGTACATTTGCATTAATATATTTCATTAGACCAGAAAACGTTCAAATGCGAAACGGAGTGTTTGTAGGAATGTATCCAATTAAGGTTGCTATAATTGGTGGAGTGATAGGCTTTATAATTACTCAAATAGCATTTAAAATAAATAAAAATAAGCTTAATACGAAAAATACAATTTTTGACATACAAATATATTATGAGGATAAAACAATCAATATAAAAGCTTTACTGGATTCTGGAAATATGTTAAAAGACCCAGTAAGTGAAATACCGGTAATAATTATAGAAAAGGAAATTATGTATAAAATAATACCAAAAAATATTTTGGATTATATAGAAAAAATAATGAAAGGAGATGAGGCTGAAGAAAATTATGACATTCAAAACTATATATCAAAAATACGAATGGTGCCATTTATGTCCATAGGAAAAGAAAATGGAATGCTAGTTGGAATTAGACTTGATAAAATAAAAATTCAAACAGAAGATATAGATGTAGAAAGAAAAGATGTAATAGCTGGAATATACGATAAAAAAATAACAAAGGACAATAAATATAATGCGCTTATTGGATTGAATTTGCTAGAAACAGAAAAAGAATTATATCAATCCAAATGTTAGGAAAGGAAAGTGATTACATTGAATTTACTACAAATATTGAAAAATAATGCGAATATATTGTATGCGAAGTACATAAAGAAAGATGATATTGAAACATTACCTATATTCTACATAGGAGGAAGTCAGACTTTGCCTCCTCCACTATCACCAGCAGCAGAAGAAGACGCAATAAAAAAATTGGCTAATGGTGACCTAGAGACTAGGCAGTTGTTGGTAGAAAGAAATTTGCGATTAGTAGTGTATATTGCTAAAAAGTTTGAAAATACTGGGACGCGGAATAGAAGATTTAATTTCAATTGGAACAATTGGATTAATGAAGGCAATAAACACGTATGACACGAGTAAAAATATCAAGCTTGCAACATATGCGTCAAGATGTATAGAAAATGAGATACTTATGTATTTGAGAAGAACGAATAAATTAAAAGGAGAAATTTCTATAGACGAACCACTAAATCAAGATGGAGATGGTAATGAATTATTGCTATCAGATATACTTGGAACAGATTATGATTCTATATCTAGAGGACTGGAAGATGAAGTGGATAAAAAGCTTTTGAAAGGTGCGATTGCAAAATTAAATTCGCGTGAGAAAAACATAATGGAATTAAGATTCGGCTTTATTACAGGAAACGAAAAAACACAAAAAGAAGTTGCCGACATGTTGGGAATATCACAGAGTTACATATCTAGACTTGAAAAGAAAATAATAAGCAAAATGAGAAAAGAAATACTTAGTAAAACAGGTTAAAGTATAGAAAACCTCTTTTAGGAAATAATATAAACAAAATATTTCCAAAAGGGGGTTATTTGTTTGATTAACAAGGTAGAAATCTGTGGAGTAAACACATCAAAATTACCGGTGCTATCAAATGAAGAAAAAAATAGATTATTAAATGAAATAAAGAAAGGAAATAAAGAAGCTAGAGAAGAGTTTATAAACGGGAATTTAAAATTAGTGTTGAGCGTTATTAAGAGATTCTATGGAAGAGGAGAAAATTTAGACGATTTGTTTCAAATTGGATGTATAGGATTAATAAAGGCAATGGATAATTTTGATTTGAATTTAAATGTACAATTTAGTACTTACGCTGTACCAATGATTGCTGGAGAAATAAGAAGATATTTAAGAGATAATAATATGGTAAGAGTAAGTAGATCGGTAAGAGACTTGGCTTACAAGGTACTTGCAGTGAGAGAAAAAGCCCTAAGAGAGAACAAGAAAGAACCTACAATAGATGAAATTGCAAAAGAATTGGGAGTAGAAAAAGAAGAAATTGCATTTTGCTTGGATGCAATACAAGATCCAGTTTCGCTGCAAGAACCAGTGTATGGAGATGATACAGAAAATATATATGTAGAAGACCAAATAAAAGACAAGAAAAATAGTGATGAAAATTGGGCAGATGATATAACTTTATTAGAGGTAATGAAAAAATTAAAAGAAAAGGAGAGAAATATCATAAACAAAAGGTTCTTTGAAGGACGAACACAGATGGAAGTTGCAGAAGAAATTGGAATTTCACAGGCACAGGTATCACGATTAGAAAAGAATGCTATTGAACATATAAAGAAATTATATAATTAACACTTTGGTAATCTTCCTAGAAAAGAATCATATAATAATTCTAGGAGGAAATTTTTATGACTGGAAAAGGACTGGATTTTAAGCATAAAGAGGTTGTTAATATTAATACTGGAAAAAGGCTGGGATATGTGCAAGATGTATGTGCCGACTTAAACACGGGGGCGATAACATCAATTATTGTACCTGGTGAAAGCAAGTTGGCAAGCATGTTTTCAAACAAAAACGATATAGCCATACCGTGGGAAAAAATACACTGCATAGGGGACGATATTATACTTGTAGACATTTAAAAATAAAAATAGACAAAAATATTAAAAAATTTTAAAAAGGTGTTGACAAAGAATATGGTCTGTGGTATTATAAGAATGTACCGAGAAACGAGTGAAAATAATAAATATTTTTAGAACGTAAATTAGTAAAAACAAGAGAGCAATTTAAGAAAAACAACAATTACTAGTTTATTATTTTGCCTTAAAAAACAGTATAAAAAATAATTTGAAAAAAATTAAAAAAACTGTTGACAAAAC
>ENA-OPSR01000086-OPSR01000086.1-human-gut-metagenome-genome-assembly--contig:-NODE-86-length-43827-cov-3.302911_pt1 | contig 43827 bp, 38 predicted proteins | sample MGYA00241459_ERZ501910 | MGnify/ENA primary metagenome ERZ501910 (study PRJEB25962, sample SAMEA2042504) | human gut metagenome | biome: human gut; feature: human-associated habitat; material: faeces...
GAACAGCAACAATAACTGTAAAGAGTGCTGCAAGTACAAACTATAATGAAAAAACAGCGACATATAGTGTAACTGTAAAAGATAATACATTCAAGGAAAACTCAGGAGTAGGTTATTATGCAGATACAGATGGAGATGGAACTCCAGATGGAATAATATTTGGTGATTTCAAAGAAGGTGGAAGTGGAAAATGGGGAAGTATTCAGTTTTATCCAGAATTATCAAGCTATAGTATTCCTACAACATCAAGCACAAAAAATTATTATGTCAGTCAGTCAAATTATGATGGAGTATTTGGAAGTAAACCTGTCCTTTCTACAAAAGATTCTGGAAATTCTAGATTTTGGGTAATGTCATTAAATGATTTGAGCAGTAGTACATATTCTCGCTCATATGCAACTGACTTTAGTAGAAATGGCTGGAAAATTCCATCAAAGACCCAATGGTTAGCTTTTGCGGCAAAGATGGGGGTTACAAATGAAAATTATGGACAATTGGGATTAAAATCTGAATATTGGACGTCTACATTGGATAAAAGAGATGATCCAGATAATCCTAATACTTATACTATTGATTTTACTCAAGCATATATAAGAAGTTGGTTTATGGCTGATAAGTACATAAGATTAGCTACGACATTTTAGGTTAAAACTTTATTATAATAATTGTATCAAAAATAGGCAGTACAAAGACTGTCTATTTTATGTTTATGAAAATAATGAAAAGATATAATATTGTCAACTTTTCTATTTTTCATTGATAAATCTCCTAAAATATGATATAGTTTGCAATGAGAAATAACAACAAAATATAAGAAACAAAAGGAGAACATAATGTTATTAGCACTTTCTGGTATTACTGGAGTGGGAAAAAGTTTTTATGCAGAAGAAATTGCAAAAAAGCTTGATTTCAAAAAGGTACATACTATAAGAACAAGAACTATGAGAATAGGTGAACAAAACGGAAAAACTGGACTTTTTATGACTCATGAAGAGTTACAAAAACTCAAAGATGATGGGAAAATTGCTTACGATTTTGATGTGTTTGGTGGTACATATGCATATAAAAAGGATGAAATTTTATCTAATGAAAATTATGTGTTTGAAATGTATTATACTACTATTCAAGACTGGAAAAGAATAAGACCAGATATTGTCACTATTTATATATTGCCAAATGATATAAATGTGGCATTAGAACAAGTAAAGAAAAGAAATTTAACACTAGAGAAAGAAAACGAGAGAATTAAAGAGACAGAAGAACAATATAAAAATTTTATGAGTGATAAGAAATTACAAGATATGTTTGATTACATAATATATAATAATTATGATGAAAAATCAGAAGATGAACTTATTAAATTGATTGCAAGCAAAATGAAATCAGATAAATACTAAAAATGAAAGGATTAATATGGATATATTTTTTAAAAGTGATGAAAATTTTGACAAAATAATTGTAGATACCCTAAAAGGGAAAAAGATAGTAAAAGCAAATCAAATTACAACTGGCTGGACTAACATAGTATATGAGGTTGAAACTGATGATGGAAACTATTTCTTTAGATTTCCACGTGATGAATTCTGGTCTAGAACTATTGTAAAGGACTGTGAATTTGCAGGTTACATATATAATAAAACAGATTTTAATACTAGTAAGCTAGAACTAAAATATTATAATGGTAAACCATTTAGTGTACATAAAAAAATAAAAGGCACTCCACTTGCTAAGAAAATGGATTCACTTAGTGATAAAGAAGTTGAGAATGTTGGAAATGAAATTGCAAAATTTATGTATGAATTGCATAACTTAGATTTTAATAAAGATGAAGTATTTAATACAAGAAATATTGGCTTGAAACTATCAGATTTCCTAGACGAACTTTTAAATTTGCATTTGAGTGAAGATGATATAAAATTCTGGAAAGAGAGTAAAATAGATGATAGTTGCAATAACTTGGTTCATGGTGATTTGAACCCAAGCAATGTATTGTTAGATGATAATAATAATGTTGCGGCTATTATAGATTTCGGATTTGGTGGTTTTGGAGATAAATATGATGATATTTCTAGAATAATTGGAAGATGCCCAGAAAGATTTAAAAATGGCATTGTAAAGAGTTATGAGTCATACTCAAAAGCACCAGTCAACATGGAGATTTTAAATGATAAAATTGATAAGTGGAACAATATAGATAAAGGATATATAAATTATATGAGAAGTATAGGAATATACGAATAGTTTTGGAGGTATAATTTTTGGATAGTAATAGATTATTAATAATAGATGGAAACAGCATTATGAATAGGGCTTTTTACGGGATAATGAGCTCTAAATCTTTGATGTCTGCTGATGGTAAATATACGAATGCGGTATATGGATTTTTATCAATTTTATTTAAAGATTTAGAGGATTTAAAACCAGATTATATTGCAGTTGCCTTTGATTTGAAGGCTCCAACTCACAGACACAAGATGTATAAAGAATACAAAGGTACTCGCCATGCGATGCCACAAGAACTTGCTGAGCAAATGCCTGTTATTAAAGAAGTTTTAAAAGCAATGAATATAGCAATAATCGAAAAAGAGGGCTATGAGGCAGATGACGTTATAGGAACTATTTCTAAGCAAGCATCTGATGCTGGACATTATGTTACTATTCTTTCTGGAGATAGAGATAACTTTCAACTTGCAAGTGATAAAGTTACAATTCGTATTCCTCGTACTAAAATGGGCAAGACCGAGACAGAGGATTATGATGATTCTAAGATAATAGAAGAATATGGAGTTAAACCAGTTCAGCTAATTCAAGTAAAAGGCTTGATGGGAGATACATCTGATAATATTCCAGGAGTTCCAGGAGTAGGAGAAAAGACTGCTCTAAAATTAATTAAAGAATATGAAAATATAGATAATTTGTATGAAAAATTGGAGGCTGGACAAGCAGATGATATCAAAGGAGCATTAAAAACTAAACTTGAAAATAACAAGGATTTAGCAATGCTATCTAGGACTCTTGGAACTATTCTAAGGGATGCGCCACTCGGAGTTAATATAGACGATTTAAGGACTAAGGAGTGGGATAAAGAAGCAGTAACAAATAAATTTAAAGAGCTTCAATTTAATCGATTTATAGAAAGATTTGATTTGAATGGACTTGGTACACCCAAGAAAGAAGCTAAGATTGAAGATTTATTTACATTAGTAGAGTTAGACAAAAATACTTTAAAAGACGAGCTTTCAATGATTAATGATAAATTTATTTATTATATCGAAAAAGAAAAGATTGAAGATGAAAGTGCAATTATAAAAGAAACTTTTAAATCATTATATTTTTATAAAGATAAGAAGGTATTTTATGTAAAAGATTTTGAGTTAACTCCTGAAATTATTAATATCTTTGCAGACGAAAAAATAGACAAAATAAGCTATAGAACTAAACCAGACTATATTATTTTTAAAGAGCATGACTGTGAATATAATAACATAAAATATGATGCAGAGATTGCCGGATATAATTTAAACCCAACAGATAAAAACAATATTGAAGAAATGTCTAAAAAGTATTTAGAATTAGATATGGATGAATATTTAGAAAATGAATTTAATGGTACAGATGAGAAGAAGAGTGACCAGATGAATTTATTTGATAATTTGGAACAAAAAGATGATAAAGTTGACGAAAGAAGCAAATATCAGAGTGCTTTAATTTGTTATGCAATAGCAAATTTAGAAGAAGTTACAACGAAAAAGCTAGAAGAAGCAGGTTCATTAAGCTTATTTAATAATATCGAAATGCCACTAGTACCAGTATTGGCACAAATGCAATTTAATGGAATGCTGGTAGATGAAAGTGAATTAAAGGATTTTGGAGATACATTAAAAGGTCAAGTAGAAACATTATCACACGAAATATGCGATTTAGCAGGAGAAGAATTTAATGTAAATTCTCATCAACAATTAGGGAAAATATTATTTGAAAAATTACAATTACCATTTTACAAAAAGACAAAAAATGGCTATACAACAGATGTTGAAGTGTTAGAAAAGTTAAAAGGTCAACATCCTATTATAGAAAAAATATTGGAATACAGAACACTTGCTAAATTAAATTCTACTTATGTTGAGGGGTTAATTCCTTATATAAACCCTAAAACTAAGAGAATACACTCGAGTTTCCATCAAATAATTACTGCAACAGGAAGAATAAGCAGTACAGAGCCAAATTTACAAAACATTCCTACCAGAGCAGAACTAGGAAAGCAAATAAGAAAAGCTTTTAAACCTGCAGAAGGAAATATTTATATAGATGCAGATTATTCTCAAGTAGAATTAAGAGTGCTTGCACATATTTCACAAGATGAAAATATGATACACGCATTTAATCATGGAGAAGATATTCATAAGCAGGCTGCATCAAAGGTTTTGGGAATTCCAATTGAAGAAGTTACAAAGGAGCAAAGGTCATCTGCAAAGGCCGTAAACTTTGGAATAGTATATGGAATAAGTGATTTTGGACTTGCAAATCAGTTAGGAGTGAGCAACAAACAAGCTAAAGAATACATTAATCAGTACCTTGAAAAATATCAAGGAATAAAACATTTCATGGATGATATAGTAGAAAGTGCAAAGGCAAAGGGATATGTAGAAACTCTTTTTGGAAGAAGAAGATACATTCCAGAAATAAAATCTTCAAATTATATGGTAAGACAATTTGGAAGTCGTGTTGCTATGAATACTCCAATACAGGGAACAGCAGCAGATATTATGAAAATTGCTATGATAAATGTAAATAAAACATTGAAAGAAAAGCATATTAATGGTAAAATTGTACTGCAAATACATGACGAATTGTTATTAGAAGTTAGCAAAGAAGATAAACAACAGGCAAAAGAAATTCTAAAACAATGCATGGAAAATGCAATGAAATTATCGGTTCCACTAGAAGTTGAAATATCTGAGGGTGAGGACTGGTATGAAGTAAAATAAACAAAGGAGAGTAGATGTAATTTGAAAAAACAATATAAGGTTATAGTGGGTGTTCTAATTGGTATTATACTACTTATAACTATTATAAAAGTATTTAACATAAAGCAAATTATATTACAAAAAATATATCCTAAAAAGTACTCAGAATATGTAGAAAAATATGCACAAGAATTTAACGTGGATCCATTACTGATTTTTTCCATGATAAAAGCCGAAAGTAATTTTAAAGAAAAGGCTAAATCATCGAGCGGAGCTAAGGGATTAATGCAGTTAATGGAGGCCACGGCAAACGAAATTGCTGATAAAATAGATGAACCGTTGGTTGAAGAAGAAAGCTTATTAGAGCCAGAAAAAAATATAATGATTGGCACAAAATACTATTCGGAATTATTAAAAAATTTTGACGGAAATATGTTACTTGCAATCACGGCATATAATGCTGGAATGGGAAACGTAAATCAATGGATTAGAGATGGAATAATAAAAGCTGATGGGAGTGACATAGAGAACATTCCATATAAAGAAACAAATATGTATGTTAGGAAAATTATTAATAATTATAGAATGTACCAGACTATTTACGTTGAAAAATAATTGTGTTGAAAAATAATTACAATAATGCGAAAAGATTGGAAAAGAATTAAATTTTAACAAGGAAAATGAATTCAAAAGGTAAGGGCGCATACTTATTGTATGTAACCGCGTTTTGAATGAAAGTTGACGAAGTTTAAAATTGTAATTATGTGCCAATCTAAGGAGGAAATAACTTATGAAGAAAAAACAAATTACCATAAGTGTATATCAAATTTTCATAGCATTGATGGTAATAATTGCAATAATAGTAACTGTTTCGATTGTTAAGAAACATGTACCAAAAACAAATAGAATTGCGACTGGAAAGGCCAGTGACTTTAATGGTAGTGGAACGAGTGATGATCCATATAAAATAGAGAACATAGAGGACTTATTAAAATTATCAGAAAATGTAAATAGCGGAATTACATATAGCAACCAGTATTTTGAACTTACAAATAAGCTAGATTTTCAAAGTGATGAGTCATATAAAAATCCAAAAGCTAAGTATGATGACGTAAATAAAGATGGCAAAGTTGAAGATATAAAAACAGAGCTGACTACTGCAAACGGTTTTTTGCCGATTGGAGACTCAGAACATGCCTTTGAGGGAATATTTAATGGAAATGATAAAACAATAAAAAATTATTCTGTAAATATAGCTCAAGGTGCAACAAATAATGTATTAGTTGGAATATTTGGTAATAATAAAGGTAGAATAATAAATTTAAAAGTGACAGCAACAATTTCTGTGGACGAAAACATTGAAAATACAAAAGTATTAATTGGAACTATATCAGCAAAAAATTCTGGGATAATTCAGACTTGCAAAACGGAGGGAACAATAACAGCAAGTATTAACGCAGAGAGTTCAAACATAGAAGTTGCTGGAATTTGCACAGAAAATAGCGGAAAAATAATTGATACAGCAAATAGCATTGCAATTATATCAAATCAATTAAAAGCTGGAATAGTTGCTTTAAATTATGTTGAAAATAATACAGAAAATAGTGGTGAAATTACAAACTGTACAAATGAAGGTAAGATTGAAGAACAAACAGGATCAAAATATTATACGGCTGGTATTGTTGCAGATAACCAAAATGGAAACATTACAAGTTGCACCAATAACGGAAAGATTGATGGAAAAATTGTTGGTGGAATAGTAGGAAAATCAACGGGATACATAGTTGCTTGTCAGAATACTGCAGAAATAAGTAACTTAAAAGAAAATTCAAATGATGAAGAATTTGCAGGCGGAATTGTTGCAATATTAGAAACAGCTACAATAGAAAATTCTAAAAATACTGGAAATGTAATTGGAAGTACTAATATTGGAGGAATAGCAGGAGAAAGTAAAGGAACAATTACACAATGCCGAAATGATGGACAAGTATCTAAAGTTGCAGGAGTTATATGCAAAACTGTAAATTTAGGTGGATTAGTCGGAAAAAATGGTGAAGCAGCTAGATTATCAAATTCAAAAAATTATGGAAATGTAAATTCCGAAACAGATACTTTGGTTAATCTAGGAGGAATTTGCGGAATTTTGTATAATAATAGTATAGTAGAACTTTGTGAAAATAATGGAGCTATAAGTGGTTCTGGAAAAGAAATTATACCAAATGAAGATACAAACACTAACTGTGCATCTTGTACAAGCAATAATGGTGGAAGTGCTTCAACAGACGACTTTGGACAATTAAACATTGGAATCATTTATGGAAAATATCAAGAAATATAAATTATTAAAGAAGGGAAGATGATATTTATGGCTATATTAGTTACAGGAGGTGCTGGCTTTATTGGAAGCCACACAGCAGTTGAGTTATTAAATTCAGGAAAGGATATTGTTATAGTAGATAATTTTTCTAACAGTAAGCCAAAGGCTTTAGAAGCTATTAAGAAAATTACTGGAAAAGATTTTAAATTTTATGAAATAAATTATTTGGATAGAGAAAAGTTAGAAAAGGTATTCGAAGAAAATGATATTGAGGCAGTTCTAAACTTTGCAGGTTATAAATCTGTTGGAGAGTCTGTTAGAAAGCCATTAGAATATTATGATAACAACATTTCTGGATGTCTTGTATTATTAGAAACAATGCAAAAATATGGAGTAAAGAAATTCGTATTCAGCTCATCTGCAACAGTATATGGAGAGCCAGAAAGAATTCCGCTAACAGAAGATTGTAAAACTGGTGGAACAACAAATCCATATGGAACATCAAAATTATTCATAGAGCAAATACTTAAAGATTTATATGCATCAGATAATTCATGGGATATTTGTATATTAAGATATTTCAATCCAGTAGGAGCTCATGAAAGCGGATTGATTGGAGAAGAACCACAGGGAATACCAAACAATTTAATGCCATATGTAGTAAGAGTTGCATCAGGAGAATTAAAAGAATTATCTGTATTTGGAAATGATTATGATACTCCAGATGGAACAGGTGTTAGAGACTATATTCATGTTGTAGATTTAGCAAAAGGACATTTAGCAGCACTAAATAAACTAGATAAAGAAGGAAAAGGCTTATATATTTATAATCTTGGAACAGGAACTGGATACAGTGTTTTAGATATGGTGAAATCTTTCGAAGAAATTACTGGAAATAAAGTTCCATATAAAATAACACAAAGAAGACCAGGGGATATTGCAACATGTTATTCAGACACTAAAAAGGCAAAAGAAGAACTTGGTTGGGAAGCAGAAAAAGGAATAAAAGAAATGTGTGAAGATTCTTGGAACTTCATACAGAAGAATAAGTAATATGTAAGAAAAACATATTAAAGAGGTAATAATCTACTTAAGAAAAAAGTACGGGTTCTAAAACGCACAAATAAATCAAGTATTAAAGGAGTAATGTATATGCATAGTCAAATGCTTACATCTAGGTTTGGAGCAGAATTAATAAGCTACAAGCTAGATGGCATAGAAAAAATACACCAAGGACAAGATTGCATAGATGAGAATGGGAGAGTTTACTGGAAACGTCATTTTCCAGTACTATTTCCAATAGTGGGAAAGTTAAAACAAAACAAGACAATTATAAATGGCAGGACATATGAAATGGGACAACATGGATTTGCTAGAGACATGGAGTTTGAACCTGTTACAAAATTGGATAATTTTCACTCATATGTTTTAAAAAGTAATCCTAGCACTTTTGTAAAATATCCATTCGATTTTTCTTTATATGTAACATATAGAACCGATGAAAACAAACTTACAACAATGTATAAAGTTGTAAATGAAGGCGATAACAATATGACATTTGGAATAGGCGGACATCCGGCTTTCAAAATAGATCAACGAGATTTATACAGTGATGAATATTATTTAGAATTTGAGGAAGATGAGAATAAAATACATTTCTTATATCTAGTTGATGGTTTGATTGGAACAGAATATGCCAGAAATATAATGCAAGATTTAAGAAGAATACCAATAAATCAAGATTCTTTCAAGAATGATGCTATAATAATGAAAGGTTTGACTTCTCATAGAGTGAGCCTAAAAAAGAAGACTGGAAACAAAACATTGTTAACAATGGACTTTGAAGGATTTCCATATTTAGCTGTATGGTCAAAACCAGGTGCACCATTTATTTGCCTAGAACCATGGTACACAACAGCAGATGCAATAAAATCGACTGGTGTATTTACGCAAAAGACAGACATGTTAACATTAGCACCAAGAAAAGAGTTTGAATGTAAATATACTGTTGAATTCTTTAACTAGTAGTTGAAAAATAGCTGAGAAGAACTATAAGAAAGGGATTTTATCAAAATGGCCAAAATTATATTTATAATTATTGAATTAATTGTTCTTGGAATTTCTGTAATAATGATATATGATGCTAGAAAGATAGCAACAAAAACATTTAGCTCAAATGAGACAAACGAAACAACGAAAGTATTGAAAATAGTTGGCTTTATTGCTCTAATAATAAGCTTACTAATGATATATATTACGAAAATAAAAATGTAAAATAAAATGTGGAACAAAATTAGCAAAAAAAGCTAGAAATGTTTCACATTTTTAAGGAGGAATATCATGGAAGAAAAAATCGAAATTACGAAGGAAAAGATGAAAAGAAAATAAAAAAATCTATAAAGGAAAAGTGTTATATTAATATATAAGGAAACTAATAAAATCAATGGAATTTATTTAATTCTATTGATTTTTCTGTATAAAATATGTTATTATAGTAACATAATAATTAAAAGCAAAGAACAAGAGGAGTAAGTTTGGAACATCTATCCAGAGAAAAGGAGAAAAATGCTGAGATCTTCTTATAGAAAGTTAAACTGAATGTAGCTTGGGAGCTGATATATAGAAATAATAGTAAATATATCCGTGTAGTTTACGTTACAAAACAAATGAGATGTATATTTTATAGAAAGTATACAAATAAGGTGGTACCGCGAGAAATATTCTTGCCCTTAACTAAATTTAAGTTAAGTGGCGAGTTTTTGTTTTATATGAAAAATGCTACTGTAACTAAAAAACAAAATATTTAAAGAAGGGATGATGTTTTATGAGTAAACACGAACTAGAAGGAAAATTTAATCCAAAAGATTTTGAAGATGAAATTTATGAGAATTGGGAGAAGAAGGGATATTTTAAACCTAGCAATGATAAGTCTAAAAAGCCATATACAATAGTAATTCCACCACCAAACATTACTGGTAGATTACACATGGGACATGCTTTAGATGAGACATTGCAAGATATATTAATTAGATATAAGAGAATGGCTGGATTTAATGCTCTTTGGGTTCCAGGAACAGACCATGCTTCTATTGCAACAGAGGCTAAGATTGTTGCTAAATTAAAAGAAGAAGGAATTACTAAGGAAGACTTAGGCAGAGAAGAATTCTTAAAAAGAGCTTGGGACTGGAAAAAGGAGTACGGTGGAATAATCACAAAGCAAATTAGAAAACTTGGAAGTTCTTGCGATTGGTCAAGAGAAAGATTTACTCTAGACGAAGGGCTTTCTAATGCTGTTCAAACTGTATTTATTAATTTGTATAATAAAGGACTAATATACAGAGGCGAAAGAATGATAAACTGGTGCCCAACTTGTCATACATCAATTTCAGATTCAGAAGTTGAATACGAGCAAGAACCAACTCATTTGTGGCATATTAAATATCCAATAAAAGGAGAAGAAGGAAAATATTTAATAGTTGCTACAACAAGACCAGAAACAATGCTTGGAGACACTGGTGTTGCAGTAAATCCAAATGATGAAAGATATAAGGCTTACATTGGAAAGACAGTTGTACTTCCAATAGTAGGAAGAGAAATTCCAATAATTCCGGCAGATTTCGTTGAGACGGAGTTCGGAACAGGTGCGGTAAAGCTTACTCCTGCACATGATGTAAACGATTATCAAGCAGGATTAGATAATAATTTAGAAATGATAAAAGTATTTGATGAAAATGGAATAATGAATGATATAGTTCCTGAATTTGCAGGATTAGACATATATGAAGCAAGAAAACGTATAGTAGAAAAATTGAAAGAGATTGGAGCTTTGATAAAAATAGAAGACTACACACATGATGTAGGAAAATGCTATAGATGCCATCAAACAATAGAGCCAATGATTTCAAAACAATGGTTTGTAAAAATGGAGCCACTTGCAAAACCAGCAATTGAAGCCGTAAAAACAGGAAAAACAAGATTCATACCAGAAAGATTTGAAAAAACATATTTCAACTGGCTAGAAAACATCAAAGATTGGTGTATATCAAGACAATTATGGTGGGGACATAGAATACCTGCATATTACTGTGATAACTGTGGTGAAATAATGGTTGGAAAAGAAATGCCAGCAAAATGTGATAAATGTGGAAGCACACATCTACATCAAGATGAAGATACATTAGATACTTGGTTCAGCTCTGCATTATGGCCATTCTCAACACTTGGTTGGCCAAAACAAACAGAAGACTTCAAATACTTCTATCCAACTTCAACATTAGTAACAGGATATGACATAATACCATTTTGGGTGATGAGAATGATGTTTTCTGGAATAGAACACACAGGTGAAGTTCCGTTTAAAGATATACTAATACATGGAATTGTAAGAGATGCTCAAGGTAGAAAAATGTCTAAGAGTTTAGGAAATGGAATAGATCCACTAGAAATAATAGACAAATATGGAACAGATGCATTACGTTTATCATTAATAATGGGAATAACACCAGGAAATGACATAAGATACATGCCAGAAAAACTAGAATCAGCTTCAAACTTTGCAAATAAACTATGGAACGCATCAAAATTCGTTCTAATGAATATAAATGGAATACAATCTGGGGACGGAGGAAAAAATGTATCATCATCATCAATAATGGACATAGATGTTTCAAAACTGGAATATGAAGATAAGTGGATTTTATCTAAATTAAATACTTTAATTAAAGAAGCAACTGCAAATTTAGACAATTTCGACATGGGAGTATATGCTCAAAAAATATACGATTTCACATGGAATGAGTTCTGCGATTGGTATATTGAAATCGTAAAATCTCGTCTATACAACAAAGAAAATACAGACGAAAAAGCAGTAGAATCAAGAATAACAGCTCAAAAAGTTCTAAACAAGGTATTGGGAGACATATTAAAATTATTACACCCAATCATGCCATTCATAACAGAAAAAATATATGATGAGCTATATACAAACGATGAAAGCATAATGATTTCTGCTTGGCCAACATATTGCGAAGAATATGAGTTTGAGAAAGAAGAATATCATCTAGAAGAAATCAAAAAAATAATAATTCAAATTAGAAATACAAGAACAAACATGAATGTTCATCCATCTAAGAAATCTGAATTAATTTTTGTAATAGATGATGATGAATACAAGACATTAATAGAAAATTCTAAATCATGGATTGAAAAACTTGGATTTGCTTCTAAGATTGAGATAGAAAAAGATGAAACAAACATACCAAAACATGTTGTAACATTGCTTGCAGACGGAATAAAAGCATTCATTCCGTCAGAAGAATTAGTTGATTTAGCTGAGGAAAAGGCAAAGCTAGAGGCTGAAAAAACAAGACTTGAAGCAGAGGTTACAAGAAGTACAAAAATGCTTTCAAATCCTGGATTTATAAACAAGGCTCCAGAGGCTAAGGTTCAAGAAGAAAAAGAAAAAATGCAAAAATACAAAGAAATGCTAGAAGACACAATAAAGAGATTAGAGCAAATATAACAATATATTATCAATTAAATTTTTTAAAATTTAATTAAATAATTGTATAAAAAAATAGATAGTCTACAAAAACAATTCTAGAAAATAAAAAGAGATTTCTGAAAAAATTTTATGAAAAGTGAAATTTTATATTCAGAATCTCTTTTTTTATGCAGAAATTGTTCAAATAATAAATTTGAACTGACCTTTCAGTCTAAGGACATTTTCTACAATTTGTGGTATAAAAATATTGCAAATTCAAAGGAGGAATATATGTCAGAGAAATTATATGAAACAATAGAAATTACAGATTTAAAAGATATGCTGAATAAAACAAAAGAATTATATGGAGATAAACCAGCATATAAAATAAAGCAAAAAGATGAGAATACACAACCAAATTATAAGGTTATAACACATAAAGAAGTTAGAAATATGATAGATGCTCTAGGAACAGCATTAATAGATATAGGGCTTAAAGATAAAAGAATAGCAGTAATAGGAGAAAATAGATATGAGTGGGAGATTGCGTATCTTTCGGTAGTTTGTGGAACAGGAACAGTTGTACCATTAGATAAAGCACTTCCAGAAAATGAACTTGAAAATTTAATAGAACGCTCTGAGATTGAAGCTATTTTCTACTCTAGTAAATATGAAGAAGTACTAGAAAAAATAAAAAGAAGTCCAGAGAATAAATTAAAACATCTTATATCGATGGATAATTTAGAAAATACAGATGGAATTTATTCAATGCAAGAATTGATAAAACAAGGCAAAGAGCTGGTAAAACAAGGTAACAAAGAGTTTATAGATGCAAAGATAAATGCTGACGAGATGAGTATAATGTTATTTACTTCAGGAACAACATCAAATTCAAAGGTGGTTGCGTTATCACATAAAAATATAAGTTCTAATTTGATGGCAATTGGGAGCGTTTTAGATGTAAATTCAACAGATACTATACTTTCAATATTGCCAATTCATCATGTTTTTGAGTGCACCGTAGGCTTTTTATTTTCGCTTTATAAAGGTGCTCAAACAGTTTTTTGTGATGGAATAAGGCATGTTGTAGAAAATTTAAATGAATATAAAGTTACAGTTATGGCTTGTGTACCAGGAATTTATGAGAGAATTTTTATGATGATTAGAAAGAATTTAGAAAAGCAAGGAAAATTAGAAGAAATATTAAGAAAAGAAGAAGAATATAAAAATTCATCAATGGAAGAAAGAAAACAGGCTTTTAAGGAAATTCACAATCTAATAGGCGGAAATATTAAATTGTTTATAAGTGGAGCAGCAGCTTTAGATTCAGAAATAGAAGCAAGATACAGGTTACTTGGAATAAATATTGTGCAAGGATATGGACTAACAGAAACGTCTCCAGTAGTGGCTGTTGGAACTAATAAAGAATATAAAACAGGCTCGATTGGTAAGGCTATTCCAGGAGTAGAAGTTAAGCTTGCAAATACAGATAAAGATGGAATGGGAGAATTATTGGTAAAAGGTCCAAACGTTGCACTATGCTATTATAATGATGAACAAGCTACCAAGGAGGCCTTTGAAGGAGAATGGTTTCATACAGGAGATTTAGCTAAAATAGATGACGAAGGCTATATATTTATATGTGGCAGAAAGAAAAGCGTAATAGTGCTAAAAAATGGTAAGAATATATTCCCAGAAGAAATGGAATGTTTGGTAAACAAGATAGAAGGAGTAAAAGAATCTTTTATATTTGGAAAGCAACAAAGTAGTGATAAAAATGATATTAAGATAAATGCAAAAATAGTATTTGACAGAGAGATTTTAAAAGATGTTTATGGAGCAACTACTGATGAAGAAATACGAAAAACACTAGCAGTAAAGGTAAAGACAATTAACACGCAACTACCAAAGTATAAAGCAATTAGAGGCATAATTTTGACGGAAGAACCATTAATAAAGACAACAACGAATAAGATAAAGAGGCAGGCAAATCTAGATGAAATTAATAAATCTGAAAACTAATAAATTAGGCCAAAATTTTAAGTATTATGAGAAAATAGATTCAACGCAAAGTGAAATTTGGAGACTTGTTGACTCCAATAAGATAACAGATGGAATGCTTGTGATGAGCAATATTCAGACCAATGGGCAGGGAACTCACGGAAGAGTATGGCACACAGACGAAACTGAAAATATTGCCTTTTCTTTCTATGTAAAGATAGATGACAAACCAGAAAGATTAGAAGGAATAACAATAGACATGGCTACAATAATACAGAAAATATTTGAAGATTTGTATAAAGTGAAACTTACAATAAAGAGTCCAAATGACCTAATGCTTAACGACAAAAAAGTTGGAGGAATATTAACACAATCTAAAGTGGAGAATGGAATAACTAAATTTTTAGTTATTGGAATTGGAATAAATACTTGCAAAATACACTTTTCAGAAGATATAAAGCAGATTGCAACATCAATAAAAAAAGAAACAGGAATTGACATTGATAGAGAAAAAATAATATCAGAATTTTGTAATAGATTTGAAAAAGTGCTAGAGACAAGGATTTTAAAGAACGAAGCTTAAATAGAACATCAACATATGCAGTGCTAGTAGATGAATAATGGCTGAGAAATATTTATAAATTTTTCGGTCAAACTGTAAGAAAGGAGTAAGATACACTATGAAAATTGGATTTTTATTTTCTGGGCAAGGCTCACAATCTGTTGGAATGGGCAAAGACCTGTATGAAAATTTTATAGAAATAAAAAAATTATATGAATACGCAGAAAAAATAACTGGAATAGATATTGCTAAAATTAGTTTTGATGGACCAGATGTTGAACTTAATAAGACTCAAAATACACAACTCGCCATTTTAATAGAATGTTTAGGAATATCACAAATATTAAAGGAAAATGGAATTATACCAGATGCAATGGCAGGACTAAGCCTTGGAGAATATACAGCTTTAATAGAAGATGGTGTTTTTAATATAGAAGATGGAATAAATATTGTTTCTAAAAGAGGAGAAATAATGCAAAATTTTACTCCAAAAGGAAATTGGAAAATGGCTGCAATACTTGGCTTAGATGATGAAAATGTAGAAGAAATTTGCAAAAATATTTCATCTGGTTTTGTAAAACCGGCAAATTACAATACACTTGGACAAGTTGTGGTTTCTGGCGAAGAACAGGCCGTGTTAAATGCTGGAGAAGAGGCAAAAAAAGCAGGGGCTAAGAAGGTAAGTCTGCTTAATACTACTGGACCATTTCATACAGAAAAATTAAGTGAATGTTCAATAGAATTGAAGAGGGAATTAGATAAGATAAGTATAAACTCGAAAAATTCTATAGTAATAAAGAATTTAGACGGAAAATATTACGAAGAAAAAGACAATATATCTGAAATTTTGGCAAAACATATAATGAATCCAGTAAGGTTTACGGAATGCTTAAAAACTATGTATGAAAGTGGAATAGACACATTTATAGAAATTGACCCAGGAAAAACTTTAAGCGGTTTTGTAAAAAGAATGAAGTTTGAAAATGTAAAAATAATGAACATAAATGATGTATCAAGCTTAGAACAAGTGATTAAGGAGGTTAAAGAGAATGGCTAAAGTAGCATTTATAACAGGAGCAACCAGAGGGATTGGAAAACAAATTGCAATAGAATTTGCAAAAGATGGTTATGACATTGCATTTAATTATAGAAAAGAAAATGAAGATTTAGAAAATGTAAAGAAACAGATAAAAGAGTTAAATGTAAGATGCTTGCCAGTAAAAGGTGATGTATCAATTTTTGATGATACTGCAAATATGGTAAACCAGATTATAAATGAATTTGGAAAGATTGATGTTTTAGTAAATAATGCAGGGATCACAAAAGATGCATTATTGATGAGAATGAAAAAAGAGGATTTTGAAGATGTTATAAATGTTAATCTTGTAGGCACATTTAATGTAACAAAAAACGTAATACCATATATGATAAAACAAAGAAGTGGAAGAATTATAAACATTTCTTCAGTGGTTGGAGTAAGCGGAAATGCTGGTCAAACAAACTATTCGGCTTCTAAAGCAGGAATAATAGGATTTACAAAGAGTTTGGCAAAGGAAGTCGCAAGTAGAAACATTTTGGTAAATGCGGTAGCACCAGGATTTATAGAAACACAAATGACAGATGTTTTGAAACAAGAAGTAAAAGAAGAAATTGCAAAAAATATACCATTACGTAGAATGGGAACGCCAGAAGATGTGGCAAATGTTGTAAAATTTTTGGCAGGAGAACAAAGTGCATACATAACAGGACAAGTTATTAATGTAGATGGTGGAATGTTAATGTAATTTTGAAAGAATAGAAAAACTTAATTAGTCTTATTTAAGAAAACAGATTAAGTAAAAGAATTAAATCTTAAGAGAGGAATGGAAGAAATGGATAAAAGAGTTGTTATAACAGGACTAGGTGCGATAACTCCAATTGGAAAAAATGTTGAGGAAAACTGGAATTCAATAAAGGAAAAGAAATGCGGAATAGATGAAATTACTTTATTTAACACAGAAAACTTTAAAACTAAGCTTGCTGCAGAAGTAAAAGAATACAATCCGCTTGAACACTTTGAAGCAAAGCAGGCAAAAAGATTAGATAGATATTCTCAATTTGCAATAATTGCAGCAAGAGAGGCTGTAAAATCTAGTGAAATTTCAAAAGAAAATACAGATTTTAATAGAGTTGGAATATTTGTAAGTTCAGGAATTGGAGGGCTTACTACTATTCAAGAACAATGTAGAATAGACAACGAAAAAGGCAATAAAAGAGTATCTCCAATGTTTATTCCAATGTCAATAGCAAATATGGCTGCTGGAAACATAGCAATTGAATTTGGGTTTAAAGGAGAGTCAATATCTATTTTAACTGCTTGTGCATCTTCAACTCACGCGATTGGAGAAGCATATAAAACAATTAAATTAGGACTTGAAGATGTTGTTATAGCAGGTGGAGCAGAGGCTGCTATATGTGAGGTTGGAATTGCTGGATTCGAAAATATGAAGGCATTATCATTTGAAACAGATAAAAATAGAGCAAGCATTCCTTTTGATAAGCAAAGAAACGGTTTTGTAATGGGAGAAGGTGCTGGAATTGTTGTGCTAGAAGAGCTAGAACATGCAAAACGCAGAAATGCAAAAATTTACGGAGAAATAATAGGCTTTGGAGCAACAACAGACGCATATCACATAACGTCTCCATGCCCTGACGGAGAAGGAGGAGCTCGTGCAATGCAAAGAGCTCTGGACGATGCCAAAATATCGGCAAATGAAGTAGATTATATAAATGCACATGGAACATCTACTCATTTAAATGATCTAACAGAGACTTTAGCAATAAAAAAAGTATTTGGAAACAATACTGATGTGATGGTAAGCTCAACAAAGGGCAATACAGGGCACTTGCTTGGAGCTGCGGGAGCAGTAGAGGCAATAATATGTACAAAAGCGATGGAGGAAGGAATTGTTCCACCAAATATAAATTACAAGGAAAAAGACGAAGAGTGCGACTTGAATTTAGTTGTTGGAGATTCAAAAAAAGAAAACTTAAACATAGTATTATCAAATTCATTGGGATTTGGTGGACACAATGCTTGCATTGCAATAAAAAAATTTGAAGATTAAAAATTAAGAAAGGAGTACGATTATTAAAATGGAATATGACAAAATAAAACAGTTAATGGAAGATATGGGAAATTCTAAGTTGACATCTATAGACATCGATTTTGCAGATGGAACAAAGATAAAAATGACAAAACAAAACAATCAGACAATAAAGGACAATTATTTTGTAGAGAAAAATAATAACAACCAAGAAAAAATAGAAAATTTGCAAGGGATTGTAGAAGAAAATTTTAGTCAAAAGACTGATTACCCAGAAAAAACAAAAGAAAAAAACAATATCGTTAAATCTCCTATGGTTGGAACATTTTATCTAAAACCTTCACCAACATCAAATGCTTATGTTGAAGTTGGAAAAGAAGTAAAAAAAGGAGATACACTTTGTATAATAGAGGCAATGAAACTAATGAATGAAATTGAATCAGATTATAACGGCAAAATAGAAAAAATATTGGTAGAAGACGGACAACCAGTAGAATATGGCACGCCATTATTTGAAATTGCTTAAAAATATTTCGCCCAAAAAGGGGCGTCCCTATTGGGCGAAAAGGAGGAAAAATGTTAGAGAAAGAAGATATAGAAAAAATAATTCCGCAAAGGGATCCGTTTTTAATGATTGATGAGGTAGAAGAATTTGTACCTGGAGAAATGGCTATAGCTTATAAGAATGTGAACGAAAATGAATGGTATTTTAAGGGACATTTTCCAGGTAATCCGATTATGCCAGGTGTATTAATTACAGAGAGCTTAGCTCAAACTGGTGCGGTTGCAATATTAAGCCTAGAAGAGAATAAAGGGAAAAATGCTTTATTCGGTGGAATTGATAAATTAAGATTTAAAAAAATGGTTGTGCCAGGAGATAAATTAAAACTAGAAGTAAAAATTATAAAGAAGAAAGGTCCGATAGGAATCGGAGAAGGAATTGCAACAGTGGATGGTAAACTTGCTGCAAAGGGAGAGTTTACTTTTGCGGTTGTTTAAGAAATGATGCGAACAGCTCAAAATAGTTACGAGTCAAATGCTAGTAGTATGTTATAAACTTTACAAAGACTAAAAATAGAGAAAGGCTAGGAATAATTTAAAAAATGAACAAGATTTTGATTGCTAATAGAGGAGAAATTGCAGTTCGTATTATAAGAGCGTGCAAAGAAATGAATATAAAAACTGTTGCTGTATATTCAGAGGCTGATAAAGAAGCACTACACACTAAACTTGCAGATGAGGCTATTTGCATAGGACCGGCAAATCCTAAGCAAAGTTATTTAAACATTAAGAACATAATAGAGGCAGCTAACATTACTAAAACAGATAGCATTCATCCAGGTTTTGGATTTTTATCTGAAAATGCAGAGTTTGCAAAAATTTGCGAGGAATCAAATATTAAATTTATTGGACCAAAGTCAAATGTAATAAATCTTTTAGGTAACAAATCAAATAGCAAAAAATTAATGCAACAAGAAGGAGTTCCAACAATTCCTGGCTCAGATGGCAGTGTGAAAAATTTGAAAGAAGCAGTTCTAGTGTGCGAAAAGATTGGCTATCCTGTGCTTTTAAAAGCTTCTGCCGGTGGTGGTGGAAAAGGAATAAGGCAAGTAAATTCATTTGATGAATTAGAAACTAATTATAATATTGTTAAGCAAGAGGCAAAAAATGCTTTTAATGATGATGAAATATACATAGAGAAATTTATTCAAAATCCTAGACACGTTGAGATTCAAATATTAGCAGATGAACATGGAAACATTGTTCACTTAGGTGAAAGAGATTGTTCGCTTCAGAGAAATCATCAAAAAATAATAGAAGAAACACCATCAACTGCTATTGATGAAAAACTAAGAAATAAAATGGGGAATGCGGCAATAAAAGCAGCAAAAGCAGCTGGATATACTAGTTGTGGAACTGTAGAATTTTTAGTGGATAAAGATAAGAATTTTTATTTTATGGAAATGAATACTAGAATTCAAGTAGAACACCCAATTACAGAAATGCGTACAGGAATAGACATAGTAAAAGAACAAATAAAGATTGCAGCAGGAGAAAAATTAAAAATTAAGCAAAAAGATATTGAGTTTAGAGGGAGCTCTATTGAGTGTAGAATAAATGCAGAAAATCCAAGTAAAAAATTTAGGCCTTCACCAGGAACTATAACTGGAATAAACCTTCCAGGAGGAAATGGTGTACGTGTTGATACTGCAATTTATGCGGGTTACACCGTTCCTGCAAATTATGATTCTATGATAGCAAAAATAATTGTGCATGGGCAGACTAGAGGAGAGGCTATAAGTAAAATGAAAAGAGCATTGGAAGAACTTGTAGTTGAGGGAATAGATACTAATAGAGATTTTTTATATAGTATAATTACTCATCCAGACTTTATAAGAGGAAACTTTGACACATCCTTTATAGAAAAGATGATGGAAGAAAAATCCTGAAATAAATATAGTTTCTTAGAGTTGGAATAATTAAAGTAAAAATACAATACATAGTTCATTAGAATACTTGGCTAAAATTATATTAAGAAATGTAAAAGCATAAAAGAGAGGAAAATGCAATGATTGTAGACCAGATAAAGAAAAGAGAAAATAAGCTAATAAATAACAAAAATTCTAGAATTGACATACCAGTTGGAAAATGGGTAAAGTGTGAAAATTGCAAAGAAATTTTATACAAGGAAAATCTGAGAAACAATTTAAGTGTGTGCCCTAATTGTGGTCATTATTTTAGAATGCATATTGGCAGAAGGCTAGAGCAAATAATAGATGCAGGAACATATAAAAGGTTCAATTTAAACATAGATACTACAAATCCATTAGGACTGGAAGATTATGAAAAGAAAATAAAGTCATTAAGAGAAAAGACAAGGCTTGAGGAAGCAGTAAGCTGTGGAATTGGCAAGATAAATGGAGAAGATGTAGTAATATGCATAATGGATAGTGGCTTTTTGATGGGTAGCATGGGGGCAGTAGTGGGTGAAAAAATAACATTCAGCATAGAAAAGGCAATTGAATTTAAGATACCAATTGTAATATTTTGTTGCTCTGGAGGTGCAAGAATGCAAGAAGGAATAATATCACTTATGCAAATGGCAAAAACTACTGCTGCACTAACAAAGCTAGACAAAGCAGGCTTGCTGTATATATCTGTACTAACAGACCCAACATATGGTGGAGTTACAGCTTCTTTTGCAAGCTTAGGAGATATAATTTTAGCCGAACCGGGTGCAATGATTGGGTTCGCAGGGCAAAGAGTAATAAAACAAACTATTGGAGAAGAATTGCCTGAAGGATTTCAAACTGCAGAGTTTTTGCTAGAACATGGGTTTATAGACAAAATAGTAGAAAGAAAAGATATGAAAGAAACACTAAGCAGACTATTAAAATTAAATAGATGATTGCTAAGCAGAAAAAATTTCGAAGAGGAGTTTTTATATGGTAGAAAAAATAGAAAAAAATGTGCTTACGGCTTGGGAACGTGTTGAAATTGCAAGAAAACCAAAGAGAAAAACCGCACTAGATTATATAAATGAAATATTTGATGAATTTATAGAACTTCATGGTGATAGATGCTATGGAGATGACAAAGCTATGGTATGTGGATTAGGCAGGATTGAAAATCAAAATTATACAATAATTGCAGAACAGAAGGGCAGAAATACAAGGGAAAATATCGAAAGAAATTTTGGAATGCCAAATCCAGAAAGTTATAGAAAAGCAATTAGGATTATGAAACAGGCCGAAAAATTTAATAGACCCGTAATTACATTTATAGATACGAAAGGAGCTTATCCTGGTGTAGAAGCGGAACAAAGAGGACAGGGTGAGGCAATTGCAAAATCTATGTTTGAAATGGCAAAACTCACAGTACCAGTAATTGCAATTGTAATTGGAGAAGGCTCGTCAGGAGGAGCTTTGGCAATAGGGGTTGCAAACAAGGTAATAATGTTGGAAAATGCTATATATTCAATATTGTCTCCAGAAGGATATAGTAGCATACTATGGAAGGATTCGAGTAGGTTCAAAGAAGCTGCAGACAGAATGAAATTAACAGCAAACGATTTATATGACATGGGGATAATAGAAACAGTAATTAAGGAGTCAATTGAAAATTGTACAACAGAAAAAGAATTGTTAAAAAATATAACAGATAAAATAAAACAAGAAATACAAACAACTGTTCAAGAATCAAAAAGTAAAACAAAAGATGAAATTGTAGAAGAAAGATACCAAAAATTTAGAAAAATAAGCGGATTTAAGGAGGTTTAGCTAATGTTACTAGAAGGCAAAAAAATATTAATAATGGGAATTAGAAATAAATGGAGTATTGCGTTTGGCATTGCTCAATCAGTGTATGAAAATGGAGGCAAACTTATATTTACATACAGAGGAGAGGGCAACAAAGAAAAAATAGAAGAGCTTGTATCTGAATTTAAAGGCAACAAAATATATGCACTAGATGATGCCTCTGATGACGAACAGGTAAAATCTGTTTTTGAAAAAATAAAAGAAGAAAACGGAAAAATAGATGGAATAGTACATTCAATAGCACATGCAAACACAGAAGACTTGCATAATGATTTTATATATACAAGTAAAAACGGGTATTTGCATGCCATGGAAACTAGTGCATATTCATTGCTACTTGCTACAAGAACAGCAAAAGAAATAGATATGCTAAATGAACACTCTAGCATAGTAACATTAACATATCATGGTTCTACGAAAGTAATAAACGGTTACAATGTAATGGGAGCCGCAAAAGCAGCATTAGAAGCAAATGTAAGATATCTTGCAGAAAACCTTGGAAAAAAAGAAATGCGAGTAAACGCAATATCTGCAGGACCAATAAAAACACTATCTGCTAAAGGAATAAAAGACTTTTCATCAATGCTTACAATAGTGGAAGAAAAAGCACCGTTACACAAAAATGTAACTACAAAACAAGTTGGAAATGTAGCTACATTTTTGCTAAGTGATATGTCAGATGCAATAACAGGACAAGTAATATATGCAGATAATGGCTATAATATAATGGGAGCGTAAATTTATTACTATTTTACAATATTATAACTACATGCACGAAGTAATCTATTCATTATAGCAAGGCCTAATCCATCTGTTGAGACTCCTTGAATTATGATTAAATCTGCATTGGTTTTATCGGCTTTTCGCAAATCGGTGAATATGTTTTTAGACATTTCATTGAGGGAAGAACCAAGGTTAAATATTTGTAGATTTTGATACATATTTTTTAAAAATTCTGCATTTTCATCTAAGCACATTACAAGTGGTACTTTGTTAGATGTATAACAATCTCCAACTATTTTACAAATATTCGCACGTAGAATTTCTGTATTCTCATTGTATACTAATACACATTTTGTGTTGGGAGCGTAATGCTTATATTTCATTCCTGGAGACATAACTTTTTCGTTTGCATCTAATTTTCCTAAAATGTGTTTGTCTATTACAACACTGCCAGCAACTTCTTTAATTTCTTCGGCTGTGATTTTCCCGGGTCTTAGAATATGCGGAATGCCATCAATAACCCTTACTACAGTAGATTCAACTCCAATCTGGCACTCTCCACCATCAATTATATAGTCAACTCTATCTTTAAGCTCCTGGTCGATATCCTCAACATTTGTACCACTAGGTCTTCCAGAAATATTTGCACTCGGTGCAGCAATTGGAATATCAGCATATTTTATTAAATTTTTGGCAATTTCATTACTTGGCATACGAACACCAACAGTATCTAAACCTCCAGCAACAACAGAAGGCACGGCATCAGTCTTGTTAAGAATTATTGTGAATGGACCGGGCCAGAAGGCATTCATCAATTTGAATTCGACGTCAGAGATATCTTTTGCAATTTTGCCAAGCATCTCAATATCAGAAATATGTAAAATTAAAGGGTTGTCCGAGCTACGTCCTTTAGCTACGTAAATATTCTTAACCGCTTCTGAATTGAGTCCATTTGCACCTAGCCCATAAACAGTTTCGGTAGGGAATAGAACGAGGCCTCCATTTCTGATGACTTGCCCCGCTTCTTCTAATTTTGAATATTCAGAAAAAGCTTTTATATTTTTTAAATCTAAGTAATTATTCATTATAAATTGAAATCCTTTCTTATTAACGATTATACATTATAATACCAATTTACATAATTTGCAATAGAAAGCGTAATTTTTGAAAAAATGATTGAAAATATTGCAATTATGCACATAATATGTTATTATATGTATATAATATATTGTGGAGGTGGTTATATGGCTACAATAAACGTAAATGTAGATGAAAAAGTAAAGGAACAAGCAAAAGAAACTCTTGAGTATTTAGGAACAAATTTTACCAATGTTATCAATATGTTATTAAGACAAATCATTTTAACCGAAAGTATTCCGTTTGAAGTAAAAATACCAAGATTAAATGCTGAAACTAAAAAGGCAATGGAAGAAACAGAAAAAGGAATTGGATTGAGTAAAGGTTATACTAATTTAGAGGAAATGTGGAAAGACCTAGAGAAAGAGGATTGATAAATTTGCTAATTGTAAAATACAGTAATTTGTTCAAAAAAGATTACAAATTGATGAAAAAACGTGGATTAAATCTTGCACTGTTACATGAAGTTGTTAGTATGTTAGCTAATAATGAAAGTCTACCGGATAAGTATAAGGATCATTATTTGATTGGAGAATATAAACGGATATAGGGAATGTCATATTCAGCCGGACTGGCTACTAATATATAAGATTGATAATAGTCAATTAATATTAACCGCATTTAGAACAGGCACACATTCAGATTTATTTGAATAGATTTTACATTTACCATAAATAAAATGACTAATTCGTAAGTACAAAATACGACTTAGTCATTTTGGGTTTAAATATTCTCTTTTAATATTCCTCTTATAATTGAATACAAATATGGCTTGTATTCGTCTAGTGGTAGTGGCTCTGAATACAATATAGAATTAAATCCTGTCGAGCTAACAAGTTCAATAATTGTAAATAGTGTAACCTTTGGGTTCTTCAAATTAACATTATTTTCATTAACACGATTTACGAATTTTTCATATAGTGTCGAAGTATCATTATTTATATTAGATAGATTCGACAAATTTGATATGGTGTTGTTGAATAACCCAAAAGATAGATTCTTGGATATTAATTTTAACAAGACCTTATTTTTATTTAATTCATCTAATATATGATTAATTACAAATATAATTTGATCTTCAAAATTTTGTATATAGCTATTGTTTAAAGCATCTAAAGCATCAGCAAACAGCTTATTAGAACAACTTGCAATAACCTTATCTCTAATATCGTATTTATCTTTAAAATACAAGTAAAAAGTACCCTTACCAACACCCGCTTCATCAGCAATATCTTGAATAGAAGTGTTATTTACGCCTTTTTCAGTAAATAATTTTAAAGCTTTTTCCATTAATTTATTTTCTTTCTCTTTTTTATCCATCATATTAACCTTCGTTCTTTAAGGCAATAAGCCTTAATAAAATTTAAACTAAATAGATTATAACACTAAAATGACTTTTGGTCAAATGCTTCGCTTGATAGGGACGCCCCTTTTTGGACGAAAAATTATTGTATGGTCGAAAAATGATGAAATTCAGTAGAAACAAAGCTAAACAATATGAATAATAAAATAGAACATTATAACATAATAATTTAAATAATTAAATAAAATTGTGAAAATTTTGTGAACAGTATTGACTAATAGTCAGAAAAGTCATAAAATATAAAAAGTGACTGATAGTCAGAATTGACCAAGCAAGGTTGAAACTGGCAAATATAAAGTACCAAATGCTCGGAACGAAGAAATGTACAAGTTTTCCTCATATAATCAATTATTAGAAAAATTAGTCTATATTCTCCGAGATGTACTAAAATGTATTTCGCCCCCAAAGGGGCGTCCCTAATGGGCAAAAGAGGTTGCCAAAATGAAAGAAAAGGAAAGGAATGTGAAATTATGAATAAGTTTGGAAAGTTTGTCTGCAAGTACAGAGTCGCAATTATTATTGTAGCACTTTTGCTATTAATTCCATCTGCTATTGGAATGGTAGCTACAAGAATTAATTACGATATTTTAACTTACTTGCCAGATGATGTAGCAACAATTCAAGGACAAAATATTTTGTCTGAACAGTTCAACATGGGTTCGTTTGCAGTTTTGATTGTAGATGACGATATGAGAGCTAAAGATATTTTAAGCATGGAGGATAAGATTAAGGAGATTGAATGTGTAGACAAGGTTGTTGGCGTTTACGATGTTCTTGGAACTCAGGTTCCTCTTGATTCTCTTCCAGATGATGTTAAAGAGAAGATTAGTGCAGAGGGTAAGACGCCAATTCTTGTTACCTTTAAAACAGGTATTGCAGCTGATGATACTCTTAAGGCTATTGATGACATCAGAGATATTGCAAAGGAAAAGTGTGCGGTTGCAGGTTTATCTGCAACAGAAGACGACATGAAGGATATTTTGAATTCTGAAATGGCAATTTATGTTGTGGTTGCAGCTGTTCTTTGTATGATAGTTTTAAGTATAGCACTTGATTCTTATATAGTTCCTCTATTTTTATTGGGAAGTATAGGTATTGCAATTTTATATAATATGGGAACAAACATTATGTTTGGAGAGATTTCTTATATTACAAAAGCTATTGCGAGTGTACTTCAATTAGGTGTCACAATGGATTTCTCAATATTCTTGTATCACAGTTACATCAAAGAAAAACAAACCTCTAAAGATATATACGAGGCTATGGAAAAAGCTATTACGAGTACAATTTCATCTGTTGTAGGAAGTTCTATAACAACAATAGCAGGTTTCTTGGCATTATGTACAATGCAACTAGCAATTGGTAGAGATATAGGTTTGGTAATGGCAAAGGGTGTTTTAATTGGATTAATTTGTGTTGTAACAGTTTTACCTGCAACAATACTTGTATTCGACAAACTAATAGAAAAAACATCACATAAAGTTATATTACCAGAGTTTACACATTTGATAGATTTTGTTGTAAAACATTACAAAGCTGCAATTATAGTATTCTTGATACTATTAGTTCCAGCAATTTATGGAAACAGTCATGTAAATGTATATTACAACATTAATAGTTCATTACCAGAAAGTTTGGCTAGTGTTCCAGCAAATAAAGCATTAGCAGATGACTTCAATATGGTTTCTACACAGGTTGCATTAGTAAATAAAGATATGCCAGATTCAAAGGTTAAAGCAATGTTAGATGAGATAGATAGCTTAGACGGTGTAGAATGGTCAATTGCAAAAGCAAAGATTACAAACGGATTAGTTCCAGACGAGATGATTGATGACGAGATAAAGAGTATTTTCGAGAGTGACAAGTATCAAATGATTGTTATAAATTCAAGTTATGAGACTGCAACAAACGAAGAGAATGAATTAGTAAATAAGATAAATGATGTAATAAAGAAATATGATGAAGATGGAATTTTAGCTGGAGAAGCGCCTCTAATGAAAGACTTAGTAGAAATTGCAGACCAAGATTTCAACAGTGTAAATATAAGCTCAATAGCGGTAATATTTATCTTAATGATATTCGTATTCAAATCAGGTTCGATACCATTCATATTAATAGCTGTAATAGAGTTTGCAATATTTGTTAATATGTCTTGCACATGTTACGCAAATGTAACAATCCCATTCGTAGCTTCTATAGTAATTGGAACAATTCAGTTAGGAGCAACAGTCGATTATGCAATATTAATGACTAACAAATACTTAGATGCAAGATGTGATGGAAAGAATAAACAAGAATCTGCAAAATATGCACTTGAAAATTCAGCAAAATCAATAATAGTAAGTGCGTCATGTTTCTTCGCAGCAACATGTGGAGTTTCAATAATATCAAAGATAGATATGATAGGTTCAATTTGTACATTAATCTCAAGAGGTGCTCTAATAAGCATGGTTGTTGTAATTACAATGTTACCAGCATTCTTGATGGTGTTTGATAAGATTATTTGCAAGACTACGAAAAGAACTAGACATGCAGATATAAAATATTAATGACGTTGAAAAAGAATTACAATTTGAGATATGCCTATAACGGCAAATAAGAAAGGAAGTAAAATATTATGAATAATAAAAAAATAATGTCAAAGGTTATTGCTTCATCTTTAGTGCTAGCATTAGGAACAATTAATGCGGTTCCAGTTTTCGCATATAGCAAAGATGAGACTGTTTATACTAAAGCAAACGCAAATGGTAGCTCATACCAAACAATAGTAAGTGAGCATTTAAAGAATTCTGACAATGCAGAATTGCTAAAAGATATGTCTACATTATTAAACATAAAGAATACTAATGGAGATGAAGAAGCTTCTCAAAATGGAACTTCGCTTGAATGGAATACATCTGGAAATGATATTTATTATCAAGGAAATACCGATAAAGAATTACCATTAGATTGTACAATTAAATACGAATTAAACGGAGAAGAAATTGCTCCAAATGATTTAATTGGCAAGAGTGGAAGTGTAAAAATAACAATAGAATATACAAATAAAGAAGAAAGATTTGTTAATATAAATGGTAAGAACGAGAAAATGTATGTACCATTTGTTGTAATGGCTGGAACTATGTTAGATAATACAAAAATGAAGAACATAGAAGTTACAAATGGTAAAGTTTTAGACAATGGACAAAAAACAGTAGTTGTTGGTCTTGCTTGCCCAGGATTAATAGAAAGCTTAGGATTAGAAGACGAAGATTTACCAGATTTAAATAAAGTTGAAATAAGCTTTGAAGCAACAGACTTCGAAATGGAAAATATAATGTCATATGCAACACCAAAAATATTTGATGATGCTGATGTTTCTGAAATGGATAAATTAGACGAAGTTTATAGCCAAATAAATGACTTAAAATCAGCTTCAACACAATTAGTTGAAGGTGCAAAAACTCTACAAGACGGAACAGAAGAATATGTTTCAAAGAGTACAGAATTTGCTGACGGATTAGAAACATTCAATCAAGGAATAAACACTGCTACAAACAGCTACAATAAAATAGACGAAGGAATTGATTCTGTAAATTCAAACATAAGCACAATAAAGAATGGTGCAAACAAATTAAATAAAGGTGCAAGTGATTTAAGTGATGGATTAAATTCATTACAGACAGGAGTATCTGCCGGAAAAGAGCAAGCTGTTTCTTCATTAGAGGAAAGTAGCAAAACATTATCTGATGGAATAGACCAAATAATAGCAGGAAAAGACCAAGAAGTAGAAAAAATAAAAGAGCAAGTTATAGAAAATGCAAACAGCAAATTAGCAGAAGGATTAAAAACAGGAATAAGCTCAGCAGTATCTTCTGCAATAGATAGCACAATGGAAAAGAAAATGGCAAGCATAAAAAAAGAAATTCTTGCAGATGAAACATTAACAAAAGAGGAAAAACTTGCAATTCAAAAAGCACTTTCAAGTATATCAATATCAGATGCAGAAAAACAAGCTATGTCAAAACAAATTGGAACAGCAATAGATAGTGCAGTTGCTCAAACAACAAAGGCTCAAGAAGCGGGGTTAGATGCAATAAATGATAATGAAAAAGGCGTAAAAGCTGGATTAAATACATTAAAGACACAAGCTGCATCAAGCATAAAGAGCGGAATAAGCGAAATTTCATCAGGATTTGATGCCATAACAGATGGAACAACAGAATTAATAGCAGGATCAAACGAATTAAAGAATGGTACATCAACATTAAGCCAAGGAACAAGCAAATTACAAACAGGAGTTAGCACACTTGCAAGTGGTTCAAAAGAATTAAAAACAGGATTAAGCACATTAAATTCTTCAAGCAATAAATTAAACTCTGCTAATAAACAATTATTAGAAGGTGCAAGTACAATATCTGACGGTGCTAAAACACTAGCAGAAGGAATATCTGAATTTGATAAAGAAGGAATAAACAAAATAGTCTCAATGGTAAACGGAGACGTAAAAGACCTACAAACAAGAGTAGAAAAACTACAAGACTTAGCAAACGAATATAATAGCTTTGCAGGAAAAGACAAAGAAGCGGAAGGAACAACAAAATTCATATTTGTAGTAGATAGCTTGAAAAAAGACAGCAAAAAAGAAGAAAGCAACATGCCAGTAGAAAATAGTGAAAATACAATAAACAATGAAGAAAATAAAAAAACAAATTCAGGAAAATAGATATATATTGTAAAATAAAGTAAAAAAATAAAATACGAATATAAAAAATTATCTTGATTTTATCAATAATAGAGTATATAATGAATATACTAACAGAGATAGAAAACTATCGAAACTAGGTAAAACGAACCTTTAGGAATATCCTATAAAGAGTTTACAAAACATTAGGTTAGAACGAGCCTTTAGTTATAAAAAACTATAAACGAGTTCACGAAACATTAGGTTAGAACGAACCTTTAATTTTATTAAAAAGAAGTTCACTAAAAAATAGGGGATGCATTTATAAAAATGTATTCCCTTTTTCTATTTGGAGGGAAAATGTCGAAAATAGAGAATCTGAATTTTTATATAGTAGAAGATGGGTATATAGAATATGCAAGTAGATGGGATCATCATATTGCCTATAATAAAAACAATAAAAGGCCATATGTTGGAATTGTATTTAAAATTAATGGTTTTTCATATTTTTCTCCAATGTTTTCGCCGAAGAAACAACATGAAGGATATAAAGAAAATTTGACATTCTTTAAAATGTATGGAAATGCAAATAAGAGAGATTACCTTGGATTAATAAGATTTGCTGATATGATTCCTGTTCCTGAAAAAGCTATTAAACAGTTAGATTTTAGAGACTATCGTAACTTGTATAGTATGTTACTGGTTAAGCAGTATAACTACATTAATATACCAGAAAATAAAAAAAGAATAAAAGAAAAAGCAAAAAAATTGTATAATATTATTAACAGTGATAAGGAAAACAAGACTACATATTTTTATAAAAAATTGTGTTGTAATTTTAAACTGTTAGAAGGAAAATTAACAAGATATTAAATAATTAAAATTAGTTTATTTATAAAAACAATTTACATTTCCTCTTTTATATGATAATATTTGCATTATTAAAAATTTGGGAGGAACCATGATTAAACGAATTATTTTTGACATAGACAACACATTAATAGATTGGAAGGCTGAATACTGGGATTGCTTGAAAAATGTTTTTGACGAGCTTAATTTACCATATTCAAGTGAGACTAAAGCAAAAATTCAGCATGCTGTAGACAACTATGAAGACGGTACAAATTTTACATACACAAAAGAATCTATGATGAATGCTATAGAAGAAGAATTAGGATATAAATTGCCAGAGAGTTTTTTTGATATATGGATACGTTATTTAGGTATGTGCGTACCAGAAAAAGCTGATGATGACGTTGTATACACATTGCAATATTTGAAACAAAAATATGATTTAGTTGTTCTTTCAAATTGGTTTAAAAAATCGCAAGATGAAAGATTGAAAAAGTTAGGGTTAGATAAGTATTTTTCAAGAACATATATGACAGAAAATATACCGATGAAACCTAACAAAGAAGCATTTGAAATTGCTAAAGGACCATATGAATTTTCTGAATGTGTAATGGTAGGAGATAGCCTAAAAACAGATGTGACAGGAGCTGTAAATGCTAATATGAACGTGATATTCTATGATAGAAGCAATATAAAAATAAATCCCAATAAACATATAATAGCTACTATTCGTAAATTTACAGAACTAACTGATATTTTATAATAATATTTATTATTGTATAAAAAATTACAAAATAGTCACATAAATTATTGAATTTACTGTTGCCAATTGGACGAAAAAGTAGTAATATATAGGAAGCAAAAAGTAGACAAGCTTTATGGGTTATAGGACACTCCCAGAAACCTAAATTTATAATAAACAAGGATGTAAAAAATGAGATACACAGAACAAGATAATGAAGACGATTTAGTAAGAATTAAAGTAATTGGTGTTGGTGGTGCTGGAAACAACGCTGTAAATAGAATGATAGATGAAGGAATACGTAATGTACAATTTATTGCGATAAATACAGAAGAACAGGCTTTAGCACAAAATAAAGCTACAACTGTTATGCATATTGGAAAAGGTACAACAAAAGGTTTAGGAGCTGGAGCTAACCCTGTTTTAGGAGAAATGGCTGCAAGAGAAGATGAAGAAAATATAAAGAAAACATTAGCAAATACAGACATGGTATTTGTAACATGTGGTATGGGTGGAGGCACTGGAACAGGTGCTGCCCCAGTTGTATGCGAAATAGCAAAATCAATGGGAATTTTAACAGTAGGAATTGTAACAAAGCCATTCTTATTTGAGGGAAGAAAAAGAAAAGCAAATGCTGATGATGGTATTGTTAGAATGAAGAAAAATGTTGATGCTCTTATAGTTGTAGAAAATAACAACTTATTAAAAGCAATGCCAAAGGGAACAACAATGATACAAGCATTCCAAGAGGCTGATAGTGTTCTAAGAAAAGGTGTTCAAGGTATAACAGACTTAATAACAATACCAGGATTTATAAATATAGATTTTGCAGATATAAAAACAATAATGAAAGATAGTGGAATTGCTCATATGGGTGTTGGTGTAGCTGAAGGCGACCAAAGAGCTTTAGATGCTGCAATGGCTGCTATGGATAGCCCACTTCTAGAAACATCTGTAAAAGGTGCAAAAGGATTAATAGTAAACGTTACAGGTGGTATGGACTTAGGACTAAGTGAAGTAAGCACTGCAGTTGGATATATAAAAGAATTCTTAGATCCAGAAGCAAACATAATCTTCGGTACAATAGTTGATGAAAGAATACACGATGCAATAATGGTAACAGTAATAGCAACTGGAATAGAAGAAAATGCAGATGCAAAAGTAATAAAGTATAATATATAAAAAATAAATATATAGAGGGCACAGCGAGTGAAACGAGCAGTGCCCTTTTATCACGTCATACCCTACGAAGGAGAAAATGGCACAATCTGGATGAACTTAGCGAATCATATGAATTGGTCTGAATTGCTAATTAAAAATCATTCACAACCTTATGTAAAGTTCATATTATATAAAAGAGAAGTCCTAATAAAATTACGTTTTATAGGTAAAATAATAGGGTTTCAAGGAGGAACTTTACGTGAGTATTAATAGTACGACACAAATTGCTATTGGTTTATTAGTACCTTTTGTAGGAACAACACTACGGTTCTGCTTTAGTATTTTTGTTAAAGAAGGAAATTAAACCGATAATACAAAAATTATTACTTGGATTTGCTGCAGGAGTAATGATAGCCGCTTCTGTATGGTCACTTCTAATTCCAGCAATAGAAATGGCAGAAACACAAGGAAAACCTGCATGGTTACCCGCTTCTGTTGGGTTTATGATAGGAATTGTAACATTAATTGGTGTAAATAATCTGGCAGAAAAAATAGAAAAAAGAAACAATAAGAAAAACGAATGTGTTATTTGTGATGATATCGAAAATTTATTAGACGCAGAAGAAAATGATGAAAAAAATGTAATAAAGAATAAAGGAAAATTAACCATCAAAGAAAAAGTAAAGAGTACTACAATGCTAATGCTTGCAGTAACACTACATAACATTCCGGAAGGAATGGCGGTCGGGGGTGCGTTTGCAGGACTATTCTCACAAAATACAGGAATAACACTCGCAGAAGCATTTGCGTTAGCTATTGGAATAGCGATACAAAATATACCAGAAGGGGCAATTATATCAATGCCACTTCATAGCTCTGGAAAAAGTAAATTTAAGTCATTCTTAGGAGGTACTTTATCTGGAATAGTAGAACCAATTGGGGCAATAATAACCATTGCATTAACGAGAATTGTAGTGCCAATTTTACCATATTTTCTATCATTTGCAGCAGGAGCAATGATTTACGTAGTATCTTCTGAGCTAATACCTGAAGCACAAGCTGAAAAAAAATCAAATTTAGTGACTATTAGTGTGGGGGTAGGCTTTGTAATAATGATGCTTTTGGATGTTGCTCTAGGATAGAAATTGACATAATTAGTGCAAAATGGTATAATAAATTTTGTTGACAATACACACCAGTACTCTCTGCACAAGAGTACGCAATCTACGTAACCGAAGTGGCATGTAGAAAAAGAAAGGAGAATCAATATGACTCTAAAAAAAGCGATAGCAAAGGCATGGCTAGCTTTTGCAATAAGCATGACCACACTTGCGTTATTTTGCATAAATGCAAGTGCGGCGGCAAAAACAACAGTTGTATTGGTTGACGAGACCTATTCGTCGCGGTACTTTAGCTATGAGCCGACTGTCTCGAAGTACTTGAATAACACATCTGCTGACATTGTTCGGTTTGGGAAAAATGGCAAGACTGCACTCTATGATGAAGTGCAGAAAGCTATTGATGACGGCTATGTTAACATATACATCATCAGCGACTGTTGGAACACTACGGGCAGAGACAGAGTAGAGGTAAACAATACTCAGATAACATTGCTTACTCCGTATATCGAGTCAAAGGATGTTGATAAGCATCTCTCTGATGTGGTTGAAAAACTCAGCACTACTTCTACAGTAAATGTGGAATATTGGGGCAAGTGGACTAAGGTAAAGAGCGTACCAATGCTTGAACCTGAAACAGACCCTGATGAGGACCCGATGTATCGTACTACTGAAGTAGATGAAGATATGTTGGAAAATTTGGAGACTCTTTCTGACGAGAAAGATGTTGCTAAGACAGCTAATACCTTGAACAATGCAATTCTCGAAGATATGGAGATTCCTCGCGAATCATATATCTTGGGAGACTGTTCTGGTAGTATGGCAGCATTTCAAGAAGATGTGCTTCAAAAGGTACAAGTCTCTGAAGGCAAGAAGTATGTGTTTGCAGAGAAAAGCGAAGAGTTCTCTGCCAATAGGAGCATCTTGGATTATGATATTGGAGGTGCAACTGATATTGTTGAAGCAATCAATGTCGCTCTGAAAGAAGCACCTAAAGATGCACACATCTATTTGTTGTCTGACCTCGGAAATAATTGCGAAAGCGTTTTTGATGAAGATGCTTGCAGCAGTTTCGAAGGAATTGTAACCATTGTGTACTATCCTAGTGAGTACGAATATTCCGTTAGAAAGTTCATCGAAAGAATGCAAGCACAAATGCCTAAGGCAACCTTTGAAATCTGCTAACAAGATTTTGAAAGCTAAAACCTAATTCCCCTTCCTATATAGTGTGCAGACTATGTAGGAGGGCTTTTATAATATAATAAGAAAAATGTCGAACGATTATAATAAAATTTTTGCCAAAGACATTGAAAAGATTTAAAAATATAGTATAATTATAATTGTAAATTCTTTTTGTTCAAGTAACTGAATTTCAAAGTGAGATGTTAGTAATCAAAGATTACTAAAAAAACTAGGTATGTTGGTAGCATACCTAGTTTTTTGTCAATATGATTGACGTAAACTGCTCAAAATAGTATAATTATAGGTAGATTTTTAGAAAAGGAACAAAAATGTTTACTGTTAGATTAGAAAATATAAAAATTAGGCAAGATTTATCGAATGATGAGGTCTCAAAAATTGCCTATACAAAATTTAATATTCCGCAGGAAAGTGTAACAGACTATAAAATTGTAAAAAAGTCGATTGATGCAAGGGATAAGAATGATATTTTTTACAATTATTCTATTGTTGTTTTCTTGAAGGAAAATTTTAAAGTTAGCAAGTTATTGAAAAACAAAAATGCTAGCTTAATTGAGCAAGAACAAAAACAGAAAACAGTATTGCACAATGATTTAAAATCCTATAATAGACCAGTTATAATTGGAGCCGGTCCTGCTGGACTATTTTGTGCACTTACTCTTATCGAGAATGGAATTAAGCCGATAATTGTAGAGCAAGGTAAAACTGTAGAAGAAAGACAGAAAGATGTTGAATTGTTTTTGAAAGAGCGTATGTTGAACACTTGTTCGAATGTGCAGTTTGGCGAAGGTGGAGCAGGAACTTTTTCTGATGGAAAGCTTACGACAAATTTGCATAGTCCGTTATGTAGAGATGTAATAGATACATTTGTTAAGTTTGGAGCACCAGAAGAGATTTCATATATAAATAAGCCACACATAGGAACAGATAATTTAGTAAAAATAGTTGCAAACATTAGAAAATATATAGAAAATAATGGCGGCAAATTTATGTTTGGTACCAAAGCTGTAGATTTTGAAATTGAGAATAATCAAGTAAAATCTGTTATAGTTAGTAGAATACAAGAAAGTACAACTATTGATAAAATTGAAACTGACACAGTAGTTCTTGCAATAGGACATAGTTCAAGAGATATGTTCAAGAAACTATATGAAAAACATGTAGAAATGGAGAAAAAGAATTTCTCTGTTGGTGTTAGAATAGAGCACAAGCAACAGATGATAAATGAGTCTCAATATGGGAAAAATCCTAAATTAAAGTTACCACCTGCAGAATATAAGCTTGCATACCACGGAGAAGATAGATCGTGCTATACGTTTTGTATGTGCCCAGGTGGAACAGTAATGGCTTCTTCTAGTGAAGAATGTACTATTGTAACAAATGGAATGAGTACATTTGCAAGAGATGGAGAAAATGCTAACAGTGCAGTATTGGTAAATATTACACCAGAAGATTTTAAGGGAGATTCTCCTTTAGAAGGAATGTACTTTCAACAAGAACTTGAAGAAAAAGCATTCAAACTTGGCGGAAGCAATTACAATGCTCCAATACAGAGGGTAGAAGACTTCTTAAATAATAAGAAATCTACTTTTATAGGAGAAGTTAAGCCAACATATAAACCAGGCGTGACTCTTGCAAATTTACAAGAAATCTTACCGGATTTTGTGACTAAGACTTTAAAAGAAGGATTAATATATTTTGATAAGAAAATAGCAGGTTTTGTAAGTGCTGATGCAATATTGACAGGAGTAGAAACAAGAAGTTCATCTCCTGTTACGATAAAAAGGAATGAACAAAAGATGGCAAGTGTGCAAGGTATATACCCTTGTGGAGAAGGTGCTGGATATGCAGGAGGAATAATGTCTGCAGCAGTAGACGGAATAAAAGTAGCAAATGCAATTCTCGCCCAATAGGGACGCCCCTTTTGGGGCGAACTTATAGAAAATCCAATTTTATTTTATAAAATTTCGGTATATATTATTAGCAGTAGCTCATTCGAACTACTCAAAAGGCGAATTTGGCAATGATTTTAAAGTTGGTATTATATTACGAAAGGATGAAAATATGAAAAAAGTTTTACTAGGTATGAGTGGTGGTGTTGATAGTAGTGTTTCTGCCATTCTATTAAAAGAGCAAGGATATGATGTAATTGGAATAACTCTTGAGCTGTTTGGCGGTACTTGTTGCAATACTGATGAGATTGTTGGTGCTAAGCAAATATGCAATTCTATTGGAATACCACATATAACATATAATTTAAAAGAAGAGTTTCAGTGCAAGGTTATTAATAATTTTATAGATGAATATTCTAACCAGAGAACTCCAAACCCATGTATAGAATGTAATAAATACATGAAGTTTGGTGCAATGTATGAGAAAGCAAAAGAACTTGGCTGTGATTATATAGCAACAGGGCACTACGCCAAAATGGAGTATTCTGACGAATATGGGAAGTATGTTTTAAGAAAAGCCCAAAATTTAAGTAAGGATCAAAGCTATGTTTTGTATAATATGCCAAAACAGTTGCTTGGAAAAGTATTATTCCCATTAGGTAATTTCGAGTCTAAAGAAGATGTAAGAAAAATTGCAAAAGAGCATAATTTATCTGTTGCAAGTAAGCCTGATAGTGAGGATATCTGCTTTATTCCAGACGGAAATTATAAAAAATTTTTAGAGCAAAATTCTAGTATAGTTCCTAAAGAAGGAAATATTGTAAATAGAAAAGGCGAAATTTTAGGAAGACATACTGGACTTTACAATTATACAATAGGACAAAGAAAAGGACTTGGCATTTCATATAAGGCTCCACTATTTGTAATAGGATTTAACAAAGAAAGAAATGAAGTAATAGTTGGCGAACAACAAGAACTTTACAGAAAAGAAATGAAGGTAAATGAAGTAAACTTATTGCTTATGGATAAAATAGAAAGACCTCTAGACGTAACAGTAAAAATAAGATATGCTAGCAAGCCTGCTGAAGCAATAATAAATCAGACAGAAGCGGGAAATATACAGGTTATATTTAAAGAACCACAACGAGGAATTACACCTGGCCAATCTGCTGTATTCTACATAGGAGACGTAGTTGTTGGCGGAGGAAAAATTCAAGACTAGATTTTACCGACTAAACACAGAAAAGACATACATTTGCTATATATTAGATTTATTCAGAAAACAAGTAATATAATTTTATTTGATATATGGCCATTTGGGAAAACTTGACATTATTTAAAAAAATGAAATTATAGTTATATGTTTATAGCTTTTTCGCCCAAAAAGGGGCGTCCCTAATGGGCGAAGATTATTTGAAAAATGAGAAAGGAATGAATTTATTATAAGAATAGCAGAGTATGAGGAGCTAGAAGCGAGAATTAATATAAATAATGAAAAATTTAAAGATTTAATGTATATATATGGCTTAGCTCTAAAAGAGGTTGAAAAGAAAATAGATATAATTCGTTATGATTATGAGTATTTTAATAAATATGATTCGATTGATCATGTTATGACGAGAATAAAATCGCCAGAAAGTATATTAAATAAGCTGAAAAAAGATGAAATGGAACCAACTTATAAAAACTTAGTAAGTGATATAAATGATGTAGCTGGAATACGTATTATATGTCCACTCAAAAGCGATATATTTACTATTAGAAAGTATATTCGAGAATTTAATGATATAAATGTAATAAAAGAAAAAGATTTTGTAACACACCCAAAAGAAAGTGGATATACAAGCTATCACATGGTTGTTAAGGTTCCAGTAGCAATAGACAATGATATCAGTATGGTAAAAGTAGAAATACAAATTAGAAGTTTAGCAATGGATTTCTGGGCAAGTTTAGAACACAAAATAAAATACAAACCAAATGGAGAAATAAACGAAGATGTATCTAAAGAACTGGTAAAATGTGCTAGAAACATAAACAAATTAGACAACAAAATGATAAAATTATTCAAAAAATAAATACAAGTATTGACAAAGACTTAAAAAACTAGTATAATTTGAAGGTACGAAAAAAGTAAATATATTAATAATATATACATAAGCAAAGCGTGTGAGGAGGGAATAGAAATGGCACAACCAAAAAGAAGATGGTCAAAAGCTAGAACAGGCTTAAGAAGATCAACATGGAAACTAGAAAATAAGAACTTAGTAGAATGTCCACATTGCCACGAAAAAATGATGCAACATAGAGTTTGCCCAAGCTGTGGTTACTATGATGGAAAAAAGGTTATCTCAACAGAAACAGCTGAAAACTAATTAAAAAAATATATTTTTTGTAACAATATCATTTAGGTATTGTTATTTTTTTGTGTTATTGATATACTGTGCATTAACAAAATATAAGAAATACGAGATATAATCCAGCACTAATGTAGGAAATTAAAATATGTATTAATTGTATTGGAACTGTATGAAAGGAAAGCTAATTAATGAAAAAAATTATAGAAAATATACGAAAAGATAAAGTAATACATTATATAATAATAATTGCGGCAAGCTTAATTGCAGCTATTCCATTAATTAATTTAAGAATATATGGCACGGATGATGGATATGTACATATGCTTAGAATTTTTGGAATGGAACAAATTTTAAAAGAACAAAATTTTCCTCCTTTTATATATAGCAAATTTGCAAACGGGTTTGGATATGCAATAAATCTATTTTATAGTCCAATTGTTACATATGGGCCATTATTTTTTAGAATATTTGGATTACACTATTATACATGTTTAAAATTATTTGCATATAGCACAATATTAATATCTTGTTTTACGATGTATAATTTTCTATATGATGTATCAAAAAAACGTGAAATTGCCATTCTAGGAGCCGTAATCTATGCTTTTATACCATATAGATTAGAAACTATATTTAACAGATTTGCAATAGGAGAATTTACCGCCTATATATTCTTTCCAATGTTATTCCATGGATTATTTAATTTACTAAAAGGTGATGGAAAGAAACACTATTATACTGCAATATCGGCAATAGGACTTATATTAACACATACAATTTCAACAGAATATTCTGCAATATTTGCACTATTATACATAATATTTAATTTTAAACAACTGAAAAATAAAGAAGTAATAAAAAAAATAGCAATAAATGTAATCTTTATTTTGGCTATTACTGCATTCTTTACTGTACCATTAATGGAACACAAGATATTAGGAAACTATGTGATATTTAATTCGACATCTATGAGATCGCTTCCAAGTGATGTGCAAAATTCTACAATAAAAATATCACAATTATTTAAAGATATTGGCGAAGTAAATGGTGTTAGTTTTAAAATTGGAATTCCGTTAATTATATTAACGCTATTGGGAATTGTTTCATATAAAAAGGTGGACAAAAATATAAGAAGTGAGTATATTACTTTTGCTGTAATAGCTATGATATCATTAGCAATGGTAACAAAATTATTTCCATGGATAATAATGCCTAATATACTTACAACACTTCAATTTGCATGGAGAATGCTGGCTTTCTTTGAATTTGCACTTTCAATTATATGTGCGATAAATCTATATTACTTTGTAGAGATGATTGCAAAAGATAAAGAAAACCTATACAATGTTTTATTTGCTATTTCGATAGTACTAATTATAGTTTCGATGGTAAAAATAGATTATAATTATAGTTATGAGGATGAAAAGAATCTAACTGATGAAGAATATGAAGCACAAATAGCTGAAATAACTTCTATATGGTTAATAAATAGAGATTATTTACCCCAAAAAGTAGATATCAAGGCTCTAGGAAAGAGTTATTTAGATTATAGAGAAAATAAAGTATATGTATTAGATGGAAATGCAACTATTATAAATGAAAAAAAGGAAGATTTACAATTAGAATTTGATATAGAAAATTATAAAGCAAACACAATTTTGGAATTACCTTACATATACTATTTAGGCTATACAGTTACAACAGAGCAAAATGAAAAGATACAAATGTTTGAATCTGATAATGGAATGCTAGCAATAAAGCTAGATGAAAATATAGAAAGTGCACATATAACTGTTAAGCACACTGGAACTACAATAGAGAAAGTATCATATTTGATATCAGCTATTTCAATAATAACTTTTATAGGATATGTAATTCACAGCAAGAAACAAGATATATAATTATTAAAAAGTGTTAAAATAATATAGCTGAAGAAAATCATATATATTTCTATTAGCAAATGTAGCAAAATGAGAAAGGAATGGAAGTTGAAATGACTAAACTTCTAAACAAAATAAAAGATAACAAGGAATATTTATACATACTATTAATTAGCATAATAGTATGTATTCCTTTGATGAATAAGAATATAAACATATATAGAGATGACGGCATCCAACATGTATGCAGATTAATTGGAACATATCAGACTATAAGAAGCGGAGAAATGCTTCCAATGATAATGGCTAGTTTCTGCAATAATTTTGGATACTCATGGAACATATTTTATAGTCCATTAACAGCATATGCTCCATTAATCTTTAAGATATTCAATTTTACATTTACAAATTGTCTAAAGATATTTATGTTTGCAGTAACATTATTATCTGGAATTACTATGTATACATTTATGATGAATGTAACCAAAAATAAAAATGTTTCACTGTTATCATCAATTCTATATGTACTTGCACCATACAAGATAACAGACATGTACATAAGAATAGCGGTAGCAGAACTTGCCTCATTTGTATTTATACCAATAATATTTGATGGCTTGTATTCTGTACTAAAAGAAGAAAAGTTATCGTTTAAGCTAATCTGGGGAACGGTAGGACTGATACTGACACATACGGTTATTACTATGTACATGGCAATAATATGCCTATTATATTTGGTATTTAATATTAAAAAATTAAAAAGCGTTAAGGTCATACGTATATTAGTAATAAGCCTAGTATGTATTTTACTAATAACAAGTTTCTACTGGGTAGGGTTGTTACAACATCATAATGCTACAAGCTATGAGGTATTCGTTCCAGGACGTATGGAAGTAGGAAACAAGCTAGAATACTATAAAACAGAATTTTATCAGTTGTTCTATACTAGTAAAGACCAACAAATGATTTATGCTATAGGCCTGGTTACAGCCTTAGGACTTGTTCTAACACCAATATTGTGGAAGAGGATAGAAAAAGAGTATAAGAGAACATATGTACTGTTTTTGACATTTGGAATTATTTTAACCATAATGACATTAACATTCTTTCCATTCGAAAAGTTACCAAGCATATTTAAAATGATACAATTTACATTTAGGCTATATGAATTTACGGCGTTTTTCTTTGCTTTTGTAGCTGGAATAAATTATGGGATTATAATAAAGAACTTTAAGATATTCGATGTAATTGTGCTAACTATTATTTCAACATTATTGTTGATTCCGTATAATAGCAAATTGGAATATGAATTGTCTACGAATGAAGATAGATTGATAAAAGGAGTACGAGTAACAGAAAACACTGGAAGAGTTCATGCTGGAATGGCAAGCATGGAATATTTACCAAGCAAAGCATTTAAAGTATTAAATACTTATATTGCAAATAGAAAAGATGAACCAATAATAATGAGCGGAGAAGCGGAAATATTAAATTACAACAAAAGTGGGACAAACTTAGAATTTGAATTGACAAACATGAAAAATGAGCAAGAAGCGGACAATCAAAATAATAAGAAAGAAGAGGGACTTACAATCGAATTACCATATATTTATTATTTAGGATATAGAGTGTATGCAAATGGCAGTGAAATTGAATATAAAGAATCAGACAACGGATTTGTACAAATAAAAATTAATCCAGCATTGTATGAACAAAATGTAAAAATAAATGTGAGATATACTGGAACAAATGAGATGATTGTGGCAAATGCTATTTCTATAATAAGTGCAATGATAATAGTGATAAGTGAAATAATATTAAATATGAAAAATCTAAAGTTAAAACGGGGTATAAAGATATATCTCGTTTTAATTTTATTTAAAACAAAAGCTTGTCATTTTATGTATTTTATAGTAAAATACATAATGTAATTTGAAAAATTAATTTTATAAGAAGGTGAAAAAATGTCAAAACCAATGGTTGCAATTGTTGGTAGACCAAATGT
>ENA-OPSR01000105-OPSR01000105.1-human-gut-metagenome-genome-assembly--contig:-NODE-105-length-39752-cov-3.604983_pt1 | contig 39752 bp, 34 predicted proteins | sample MGYA00241459_ERZ501910 | MGnify/ENA primary metagenome ERZ501910 (study PRJEB25962, sample SAMEA2042504) | human gut metagenome | biome: human gut; feature: human-associated habitat; material: faeces...
TGTCAAGCCCTGGTAAGGTTCTTCGCGTTGCTTCGAATTAAACCACATACTCCACTGCTTGTGCGGGCCCCCGTCAATTCCTTTGAGTTTCAACCTTGCGGCCGTACTCCCCAGGTGGGATACTTATTGCGTTTGCGACGGCACAGAAAATGAAATCATTTCCTACACCTAGTATCCATCGTTTACGGTGTGGACTACCAGGGTATCTAATCCTGTTTGCTCCCCACACTTTCGTGCCTCAACGTCAGTTATTGTCCAGAAAGTCGCCTTCGCCACCGGTGTTCCTCCTAATATCTACGCATTTCACCGCTACACTAGGAATTCCACTTTCCTCTCCAACACTCAAGAACAATAGTTTTAGTTGCAGTTCCTCAGTTAAGCCGAGGGATTTCACAACTAACTTGTTGTCCCGTCTACGCACCCTTTACACCCAATAAATCCGGATAACGCTTGCTCCCTACGTATTACCGCGGCTGCTGGCACGTAGTTAGCCGGAGCTTCCTCCTTAGGTACTGTCTTGTATCTTCCCTAACGACAATAGTTTACAATCCGAAAACCTTCTTCCTATACGCGGCGTCACTGCGTCAGAGTTTCCTCCATTGCGCAATATTCCCGACTGCTGCCTCCCGTAGGAGTCTGGGCCGTATCTCAGTCCCAATGTGGCCGTTCAACCTCTCAGTCCGGCTACTGATCGTCGACTTGGTAGGCCGTTACCCCACCAACTATCTAATCAGACGCGAGCCCATCTACTAGCAGATTACTCTTTTCCCATTTTCATCATGTGATGTTCATGGCATATGCGGTATTAGCAATGATTTCTCACTGTTATTCCCCTCTAGTAGGCAGGTTGCTCACGCGTTACTCACCAGTCCGCCACTAAAGCCATTGTTATAAAATCTCAATCAGATAAATCTTCAATCCTTTTTATAACGACTTCCGTTCGACTTGCATGTCTTATGTGCGCCGCCAGCGTTTATCCTGAGCCAGGATCAAACTCTCATATTTATGGTATTTATATTTAATGTTTTTCAACATTTTATAAATCTAAATCTTTAAGTTTTAAAGCTCATTAAATTTGTTTTTTATGGTAGTACAAATTAACTACCGCTATTGGTCTTTTTTCAAAGGTTTATTGTTTACTTTTCAATGTGCTCTTGTTCTTCAGCTCTTCGCTGTGGAACGTTTCATATTGTACCATCTTTATTTTGTTTTGTCAACAGTTTTTTTAATTTTTTTCAAATTATTTTTTATACTGTTTTTTAGGATAAAAAAGTGTAAAATAAAAAACTAGTAATGCTTAATTTTGTTGTAATTTGGAGTGTTTTTATTACTAATTTATTTAATATTTTTATCCGTTGTTCGGCACTTCAAATATAATACCACAGACCTTATTTAATGTCAACACCTTTTTTTAATTTTTTCATTTTTTTTCGGATGGGCAAAATTTTCATTGCCAATGCAACAACTTTTTTAAAAGCAAAGTGTTGTCATATACTCGTTTTATATTTTTGATCTTCTTTATTTTATAATTTATCTCTTCTTTAGTCAATTAGGCTGCCAAACATTTTGATAGTTTAATTCTGTATATATCTAAAAAGCTTGTATCTATGCCTTTTTTCTTTAAATTATTTTCAAATACTTCTAGTGGTGTTTTATATCCTAGTACTTTTCTTGGCATATTATTTATCTTTCTTACTATATTTAATATATCTTCATCACTTAAATTTTCTACTAACTTTCCTTTTTTAAAATATCTTCTTATCATCCTATTTTTATTTTCATTGTATCCTCTTTCACATAATGCATATGGATGTGTGTAGTATACCTGAAATCTTTTCTTATTATTGTCTTTTGATGACATCATCATTTCTTCTATTTTACTAAACTCTATTCCATTATCTAACAACAAACTTTCCATTATTTCACTTAATGGGGGAATTTCTTCTTCTAATTTATCTAACTAATGTGATTAATGTGTTGTGTCTTCCTTTTGCTACTCCTACTACGCTATCTCCTTCAAAATGTGTATCTGTATCTTTATTTTTTATTTCTTCTGGCATTACTTCTATTGATATCTCTTTTTTTCTTTCGCTTATTTCTTTTGTTTGTGTATGTGGATTATTGTCTTGCTTTTTAAAATATCCTTTCCCATGTGGCAAGTCATTTATTGTTAATCCATATTTTCTTGCCTTTACTGCTCTATATATTGCATTTCTTCCTACACTTGTTTCTTCTTCTTTTATTTTTTCTTCTTTGCTTAGATTTGCTATTACATCTGGGCTATAATCTATATTCTTTTCCTTTAACAATGCTACTACTGACCATCTCAAATTTGGATATCTATCTAATTTATATTTTTTCCTGTTTTGTATTTTATTTTTTTCTGCCTTTTTTTGAGCTTTCTCTGATGAATAATATTTTATATTTATTTGTTTTTTCTCTTTATATGGCGATTTTGTACTATTTATATCCCATATTTCTATTACGTTATTATCTATTTCTCTTTTTATACTTGAGCGGTTTTTTCCTACAAATGCTCCTATGAATGCATTATTAAATCCTGCTGTATGCAGGATTTCTATACTTATTCTATCTTCTGGTGTTAGATGTTTAAATTTTCCTGTTTTTTCTTCTTCATTTCTTTCTATTTTCTTTAAACATTCCTGATAAAACACTTTTCTCATTTGTCTACTTATTGTATGACTTCTCATTGATTTTATCAATTTTTTAAGATTTTTATCACTTAATCCTAATTTGGGGTCAATTGTAAAAAATACCATTTTAATCTCTTATTTTTTTATTGACATAGACTTTTATTGTGTTTATAATAAATTTAAGAAATGAACATAGAGGTAATAACATAAGATGCAAGCTTTAAAAGTTAGAGAAAAAAAAGTTAGTGTACACACATATAACTATGATAATATAATTGAATTTTTAAATATAACAAAAGATATTTTAGAAAATCCTACTGTAAAACAGATGAAAAATTTTAGGCAACACTACAATTGTTCTTGCTATAAACATTGTTTAGAGGTTGCCTATTGGTCATACTTATTTTGCAAAAAATATGGCTGGGATTATGTTTCTGCAGCTAGAGGTGCAATGCTACACGATTTGTTTTTATATGATTGGAGAGGTTCTAAAAAGAAACTGCATTTAAAACATTTTCATGCTTTTATTCATCCTCAAATTGCTTTATATAATGCAGAAAAATTATTTAATTTAAATAATAAAGAAAAAGACATAATCGTAAAACACATGTGGCCTGTAACTTTGTTAAGTATTCCTAAATATAGAGAAAGCTTTTTGATTACTATTTTTGATAAACGCAGTGCCTTAAAATCTTTTTTCGAGTACAATAAAAAACAGCTTTCAAATACTAAATTATATAGATACGCATACATATTTTTAACTGGTTTATTATTTAGAATATTTTAATCATGTATAATTTTAGGACGAAGAAAAAAATTGTACATGATTAAAATAAGTTGATAATTTGCATTGCCTCTTTATCTCTTATATGGTCTAAAATATATTTGCAATTTTCTAATTCTGCAATTGCTTCTGTATATTCTTCTAATTGAATATATCTTTTAAATTTTACCATAGACACATTTACTTTTTCTAATTCTTCGTGTTCTATATAAAGTGCAGTCTTATTATTTATATTTTTCCAGCCTTCTTCCATAATTTTTATTTTTTCTTTTAGTTTTTCTTGTTTACTAGTTTTATTGTCATTTTCTTTTCCCTCTTTGCAAGTATTTTCAGCAATATCTTGTTCTTTTTCCATTATATATATATCTTCACTAATTTCTTTTATTTGTTCCAATTGTTCATTTATTTTTGCAAAGTTTATTTTTGTATAATTATGTGTTATTGTGTCTAATATGATTATTGCTATAACTATTATAATTACTATAATAAGTTCTTTTTTCATATTGATAATTTTCCTTCCCTAAATTCTCCTAATTTTATCGAATTTTTCTAATATTTTTGCTTATAGCAAGTTTACAAAAAAATTAATCTTTTTCTTTCTTTTGGCAATATATATTTCCTTTTTCATTTATTGTTACAATTAGTGCCTCTTCTGGTATCATTTGAAATTTTTGCGTTTGTTTTTTCAGCCAATCATAATTCTTATCTATTAATTTCAAATTTTCATTCAATATTTTACCATCTATTACAAGATTATATGTCATTCCCTCATAATCTGGCATAATGTTAAAGTCTTCAGGTGTAGTCGTTCTTTTATTAGGTTTTTGTATTACAGAAATATCTCCACTAGTTTCTAGTATTGCAAATTCTACATCTCCAATGTTCATAACATTATTGCTTCTTAATTTTTCTTCTAACTCGTTTAAAGTAAAACGTTCTTTTCTCATCTGATTCTCGTCTATTCTTCCTTTATTTATTAACACAGTTGGTTTTCCACATATAAATTCTCTTATTTTACTGCTTTTTATGTTCAATATAGATATTACTAGATGCATTACTAGTAAACCTAAAATTGGAATTATTCCATTTGAAATTGGAATTCCAATATCAGTCATTGGAATTGATGCCAAGTCTGCTATCATTATCGAAATTGCAAGTTCAAACGGTTGCATCTGCCCTATTTCACGCTTTCCCATTAATCTCATTACAATTAGTACTATTATATAAATAATAATCGACCTGATAAAAGTTGCTAACATTAATTTTATTCCTCTTATTATATATTTGAATTTTCATTGGATTTATCCATAAACCATTTTTATTTTTTGCTATTTTCTTGTATTTATTCATCAGTTTGAATAATTTATTTTTTTCTGTAAATACTAAAAATAAATTCATTTTAGGAGGTTTTTATTATGGATAACAATAATATTGAAGCAAGAAATTCATCTCGTCCAAATACATTTGCACAAGTAGTTTTAAGATTTGTAACATCTGCTGTAATACTTGCTATAACAGCATTTTTCACACCAGGATTTACAATAAGCAATGTTTGGGCTCTAGCACTAGCAGCAGTGGTTTTAACTGTTATAGATTTCTTACTTGTTAAATTTACCGGCCTTCACGCAAGCGCATTTGGAAAAGGCTTTGTAGGGTTTGTCCTTGCAGCTGTTGTCTTGTATGCTACACAATTTTTTGTAGTAGGATATTCTATATCTTGGATAGCAGCAATAATAGGTGCATTAATTTATGGAGTGGTAGATTATTTTATACCAGAACAACAATAGAATAAGACAAAGGAATTTTATCCTTTGTCTTATTCTATTGATCCTATCCATTGTTTAATTGTTTGAATGATACACATTAAGTATACTTTAAAATAAAAGCCTACAGTAATAATAATGTAAATTCCGAAGCCTAAATTTACTATTATCTTGTCTAAAATGCCATCTTTTTTTATTAGCTTTTTTATGCCAAATGTATATACTAATATTATTACAAGAGTGGCAATAGATAATTCTATTCCAAGTTTCATTTTTGCCGGAATAAATGTTAATTCAATTTCATTTGTTCCTTCTTTTAGGTCTAAGCTTATATATGTATTAAATATTCTGTTAATGTCTTGAACTTCTCCGTTATTTACTCCGGTCCAACCTGTATCATACGTTATTGGTAAAAATAATTTTTGGCCTGCTTTAGCATTTTCAATTTTGATTTTTATTTTATTATTTTCTATATTTATTTCTTTTGTAGTATTTTCTTTGTAATTAGAAATAAAATTCTCGAATTTTTCTAATGGCAATGTTGCAAATTTCAAGTTGCAATCTTCTTTATAGCATACAACTTCTATCTCCACATCTTGATTCTCAAATTCACCTAAATTTATAATTCCGTTTTCATATCTATATGGATATTCCGTATTATCTTGATTATTTATCCATGGGATTGTTACATTTTCTCCATTAACTCTCATTATGTATATCTTAGAATTACTTTCGTTCCCATGCATATATAAATATGATTTTTCATTTACTCTAATAGTATATTTATATTTTGTTAAGTCTCCATTATTGTCTATTTTCTGCTTTTGCGTTGTGATTTCCTGAATCATATCTTCATTTTTTGAAAATAAATTTTTATAAACATAGTTTTGAGTTTCATAAACATTGTATTCTTCTGGGATTGTTCTGATATCTTCAGTATTTTCATATATAATTCCATATGGTAGCATATTCTTATACTCATATAAATTTATACCACTTTCTGAAGTTCCATCCTTTTGATATATTTTATTATCCATCTCATCACTGCTTAATGTATATTTTATGCCAAGTATTGCATCAGAAAGTAATGTTCCTCCACAATCACCTAATTTTGTATTATTTCTTGTATATCCTAACTGTGAGTGTGTCAACACTTGTTCTTTGGAAACTATATGTAAAAATGTTGAAATTGATGGGCAATCCATTACTAATGGATAATTCTCAGTTAAGTTTTGATTTATATCTTTGTATCTATACAATTCAGTATTATTTGTATTAAATGTACTCAATAGTTCATTGGCAACTTCTATTGAACTATCAGAATGTTCAGGTCCGCCTCTTTTTTCTTCTGGTACTCCAATATATGCAAGTCCTTGTATTAATATCTGAGATAGTACAACAACTGATATTATTACATTTCTTACTTTTTTATTTTCAATTTTTAATATTAAATTTAGTAAAAATGCATACATTGCCGTTTGCATACATATTGCAATACAATCATCTGTTGCAATTCTAAATGCCGGATCATTACCATTTATACTTACTATTACTTTTGGTGTAAGTATTATAATTGGAATCAATGATAAAATTATAAATACGATGTCTGCCTTCTCAAATTTTTTTTCATGTGTTAAGTATTTTGTAATATAATACATTCCACAATTTAGCATTATAAATATTGGTATAAAGCCATATCTAAACGGAAAACAATTATGAGACCCTGTATGCCATAACATGTTTATTCTTTCAAATAATATCGGCAATACGCCACACATTATTAAGCTTAATATCATCATCTTTACAATGTTATCTTTTTTGAAATATTTTAGTAAGCGAAGTGTTCCTAATAATCCCATAGCTGACATCATTAAGAATGTAAGTTTCATTTCTACTTCATAATTTTTTACTATTGTTACCTTTTGCCCAGACATTCTATATGAACTCATAGTTTGTGAAAATGCTGGCAAGAAAGAAAACATTGATAAAAATAATGATAATATAACTGCTATGATAATTTTTACAGCAACTCTTTTTCTATCTTCCTTTTTAGCATATAAAAATACTGCAAAAGGCAAACAAGATAGAATAAAAAATAAAATCATATATGATATGTAATAACTTATTATTAAGCTAAGTGTTAATGTTGCAATAAATAATCCCGATTTATTTTGTGTGAGAAGTCTATGTATTCCCAAACAAAATATAGGAAATATCGCTACCACATCCAACCACATAATATTTGTGTAACTGATTAATACATATCCTGAAAGTGCATACATAACGCTAAATAACACTTTCCAAAATTCTAAGCTATTACTCTCATTTTCGTTTTTCTTATATATCTTATCAAAAAATATGTATGTTGTTAATGCAATTAACGCAATTCTAATTAATAACAAATATGAGAACGCATATATTATATTTTCTCTTTTAAATAATATAATGAGCCATGCTAATGGGCTAGCAAATCCATCAAGTAATACTCCTCCAAATACATTAGAGCCACTTCCCAGTGTATATGAATATAATATTGACTTTTCTCCTCTTAGAATATCCCATAATAAATGGTAGAAAGTTTCATAAGATTGTCCCATGTCTGCATGAGCAATTGTCATTCCTCCAAATGGATAGATTCCCTTTATTGCATATATTACCAAAGTTATGGCTACTGCAATTATAGGTGCTATTAGAAATTTTCCGTATTTTTTTACCTTTTCCATATTTCTCTCCTTTTATTTAACAAATCGCCCAAAAAGGGGCGTCCCTCTTGGGCGAATTTTTTCAATTGTTATAAATGATTACCAAGCTTTTTCGTATAAATCTATAAAGTCTTGTTTTGTTACTTCTCTTGGATTTCCTGGTTTGCAAGGGTCTTCCATTGCTTTATCTGCAAGCATTGCAAAGTCTTTTTTCTTTGCTCCTACATCTTTTACTGTTTGAGTAATTCCAACAGCTTCAGATAAATCTCTTACTTTTTCGCATAGTGTTTTTACAGCTTCTTCATCTGTAAATTTCATTGCATTTATTCCCATACCTTGTGTTAAAATTTCTTTATATAAATCTGCACAAACAGCTCCATTAAATTCTAATACAGTTGGAAGTAGTATTGCATTTGCTAAGCCGTGTGGAGTATCATAAACAGCTCCTAATTGGTGTGCCATTGAGTGAACAATTCCAAGTCCAACATTTGAGAATCCCATTCCAGCTATATATTGACCTAATCCAACATCATCTATTGCTTTTTGGTCTTTGTCATTTACAGCTTTAGCTAAGTTTTTATAAATTAGCTCTATTGCTTTCATAGAAAACATTTGAGACATTGTGTTGTGTGCCTTTGTTATATATCCTTCGATTGCATGTGTTAATGCATCCATTCCAGTTGCAGCAGCTAACTTTTTAGGCATAGAAGCCATAAGTTCTGTATCAACTATTGCTAAAACTGGTATGTCATGTGGATCGACGCAAACCATTTTAACTTCTCTTTCTTCATCTGTTATTACATAGTTAATTGTAACTTCTGCTGCAGTTCCTGCCGTTGTTGGCATTGCAATCATTGGAAGTCCTTTTTTCTTTGTATTTGATGGCCCATTTAGTGAAACTACATCGTCTCTATCTGGGTTTGTCATAAGTATAGATATTGCCTTTGCAGTATCCATGCTAGAACCACCACCAACTGCAAGAATAACGTCTGGTCTAAACCATCTGCTCTTTTTATATCCATGTAATACATTATCAATTGAAGGGTTTGGTTTTACATCATCATATAATTCATATCTAACTTTTCCCTCTTCAAGAATATTCATAACTTTATCTGTAACCCCAGCATCAACAAGAGATTTATCAGATACTAAAAATACTCTTTTATATCCTCTATCTTTTAATTCATCTAGTAGAACTTCTCTAGCTCCAAATCCAAAATATGAAGTTTCATTTAATATAAATCTAGTATTAGCCATAATTTTTTATAATCAATTTTATAGACCTTTAGCCTATAATCGATTTTCCTCCTTTTCCAATTTTATTATTAGCGTTCTATTTTTATTTATTCTTGCCAAATCCAGTAAATGAAAGCATTAATCTTCCACAAGTATTTTCTCCATGATCTTCTGTTCCATATTCACCAAATGTAAATACTGTTAAGAATGGAACACCTTTTGCTTCTTTCTTTAGTCTTTCTGCAACTTCTTCAATTCTTTCATTCATTCCAAGCTTTCTTTCTCCACTATGTATTAAAAGGTATGCTCCAGCTTCGCATGGAAGGTTTGTTCTTACATTTTTTAATGTTTTTCCAGTTGCTTCTATTAATTCATCAACACTTGCTTGCATTTGAATTACTGCTGTATTAATTGCCAAGTTGTTTCCAACATTCATTGATAAATCTTCATTTCCAATCATTGGGTGACGTATTGCAATTAATGAGCCTAATCTATCTTTTACTCCTAAAGGTTCTGTTACAGAAGCAGATAACAGGTTCATTCCGGTTAAATCCTTTACCTTTTTGCCAGTCCATTTTGCATACACATTTAATGCTGGCTTTCCGTCTATTTCGACTAACTGTCTTCTTCCATTCAATTTTGTTACAATTCCAGAGTTTACAGTCTCGTGGTAAGCTCCAGTGTATTTATTTCTTATTGATTTATTTGTGTAGAAAAATGCAACAGCAACTCCATCAGAAAAACATTTATCATTCGTAAATATTTTCCAATCTCCAGATATAGAATCATCTGCAGCACTGCCTCCGAAAACAGGAACGCAGCCTACTACATCTTCAATTCCTTTTACATACTCTTCTTCCTCTCCTGGAGAAGCTAGCATATACACGTATGCGGGAACCTTATCTGTTCCAACTTTAGCCATTGCCTCTTTTGCAACTTTTTTTCCTGTTTCTCTTGGATTTTTTCCACGTTCTGAACCTGCAACTCCAACAGCTGTCTCATTATCTCCTATTGCAAGCATTCCTGCAAATCCACTTTCTGATGATACCACTCCATCTGGTACAATTATTGCTCCAGATGATGTACAACCAATTATTGGAGCCGTTCCCAGAACTGATTTTGCACCTTCTAGCAATTTATTCTGATTGTATTTCACAGAGCTGAATACAAAAGCAACTTTAGTTTCTATTAAGTCTACAACTGCTTTTTCAGCACATGCTTTACCCGCAGTAAAGCTATCTTTATCTATGCTATAACTAACATTTGATTTCAACATTTTTCCTCGTTCCTTTCCACCAGAAGATTAAAAAATTATAACTATTTCAACCTTCTCCTTAGTATATTTTTCTATTTTGTCTATAAGTATGGTTAAATTATATCAATATGGGAAATTTTATTCAACAATTTAAATAAATGTAATAAAAATGTAATATTTCAAATATTATATTTTTATACTTAATCACTATATGTGTTTCAAAACCAAAAATGAAATCAGTTAAACTTTATCTAACTAATTTCATTTTAATTCTATTTTGTTACTTCTATTACTTCCAAAACAAATTTGTAGAAAGACTTGCTAATTACATTATGTTTATTTACTAATTAAGTATTTTTAGTATTTCTTCCACTTCTTTTTCTGTTAATTCAACTGCTTTGGCTATTTGCTCTATTGGAATATTCAAATCATGTAAATTTTTTATTACTTTCTTTTTTTCATTTTCTTCACCTATTTTCAAGCCACGTGTTTCTCCTATTCTCAAGCCACGTGCTTCGCCTTCTTTTTCTCCTAGTTCTCTGTTTGTTTTCATCTCTACATTATATCTCATTATACTCCATTCGCGTTCTTCATACTTTGCAACTTCTTCTGGATCTTTGCTTAATTTATTTAGTTCTTTTACTGTTTTGTCTATTTCTTCATTTTCCTTCGCCGACATTTTTACCTTCTCCTCCTTACTTCCATCTATCAACCACAGCCATTGCTCTAGCTTTGTGTTGCAATCTGGGTTTTTCTGTTTAAATTTTGGTAATTCTATAAAATGCATTTCAAATGTATTTGTTGCTTCTTCCTCTTCTTTCTTATACCCCATATCAACAAATATAGATGCTTCATCTATTCAAAGCCCTATAATTATATTCTTGAATCAAAAGAAAAGCAAGCAAAAACGTACGTCAAATTCTTACACGTTTGCTCACTTTTCTACATTTTTCTATTGCACTACTATTCCACTTCTTCTACCATCTGTGGCATGTTTTTACCTTGTACTGTTGGTATTGCTACTATCTTAAATTTTGATATTTTATCTCCAAATTTGATTTCTACAATATCTCCAACTTTCACTTCATAACTTGGTTTTACCACTCTACCATTTACAGATATTCTTCCACCATCAGCCGCTTCGTTTGCAACTGTTCTTCTCTTTATTATTCTTGAAACTTTTAAAAATTTGTCTAATCTCATTTTTTTCTGTACACTGTAAGTGCACTTCCTCCTTTCTCTCTTTAGGTTAAATTTGATTGGAAAAGAATTAAATTTTTACAAGGAAAATGAATTTCAAAGGCAAGGGCGCATACTTTTTGTATGTAACCGCATTTGAAATGATATTTGACGTAGCAAAAATTGTAATTATTTTTCAATCACTATCGATTCATTCAAATACAAACTATATATCCACATCCTATCCACTTTTCTATTTAATGCTTTTTCTAGTGCATCTTTATATAAATATAATTGTTCCTTGTATTTTTCTACTAACTCGTTTTCTTTTCCCTCTTCTACATAATCTGTTTTGTAATCAACCAGTACTAGCTTTCCGTCTTTATCTATATAATATAAATCTATAATTCCCTGTACTAATATGTTTTCATCATTTTCCTTGCTTATATCATACATTCTGCTTGCTTTTACATTTATATAAAATGCTTTTTCTTTATGGATTTCTTTTGCATTTTTCAATTCTTGCCATAAATCGGATTTCGTGTATCCTTGTAATTTGCCTATATTGATACTCTCTGCTTCTGTCTTGCTTATTATTTCTCTTTGTTTTAATTCGTCTATTAGTTCTTGAATTTTTTCTGCTGTATATTCTTCTTTTTCATTCATTTTCTGAACACATAAATGCATTAAAGTTCCTTTTTGTGCATTGCTAATCTTTGCATTTTCATTATTATTTACAAATTTAGGTTTCTGTGTTATAGCTCTTACCTCTTTTGTTTCTTCTACTGCAAATTTCACATTTTTAGTCTGTTCTTCTACCTGTTCTGCATTTACCATTTCTTTTATTTTTGTTACAGACGTCTTGGTTGGAACTCCTTCTATTTCTTCATGTGGATATTTCCAGTTTAAGTACTCTAATATTTTTTGCTTTTCTTCTTTATTAGCCTTCTTAGCATTTTCTATTATTTTTTGATAAATGTCTTCTTCTATTTTCTCTTCTTTTTTCAAATTTTCTAATAGTTCTTTTTTATTATGCACATTTACTCTGAATATTTTTTCTGTTTTTGCTACTCCCTCTTTTTCATATATTAGCTCTAACCAATCCAAATATGTTTTGTATTTTTGCAATAAATATGCATTAATTTTACTATCGTCTGATGGATACACCTCTAAAGCCTTTTGCTTTTCAGTTATCTTTTTGTTTGCATCTTTTTGCCTTCCAACTATTATCAATTTTTCTTTTGGTCTTGTTAATGCAACATACAAAACTCTCATCTCTTCAGACACGGCTTCTCTTTTTGCTTTTATTGCTAATGCCTTCTTGGCTAAAGTCTTAAACTCAATATGTCTTTCCGAATCGATATATTGTGGTCCGAGTCCTAAATCTTGATCCAGTAATATTTTTTCGTTTAAATCTTGCATATTAAATTGCTTTCCAACTCCTGCTAATATTACAACTGGAAACTCTAGTCCCTTACTTTTATGAATACTCATAATCCTTACTACGTCTTCGTTTTCACCTATTATTTTTGCAGAAGTTAAGTCTTCACTATTAAATTTTATCTTATCTATAAAATTAATAAAGTTGAATAGTCCTTTAAAACTTGCAGATTCATACTGTTTTGCTCTTTCAAATAGCATCTTTAAATTTGATACTCTCAAATTTCCATTTGGCATTAGACTCACATAATTCATGTAACCAGTCTTTGTATATATGTTCCAAATCCATTCGTCTAGAGCCATGTATTGTTCATCATTTCTTAGCTCTTCTAATAATTGCAAGAACTTTCTAACCTTTGGTGTATCAGTCTTCATAAGAGCTTCATAAAAGTTTGAATTTCTATCATTCAATCTAATTTCAATAAGCTCATTGTCTGTAAAATTGCCTATTGGCGAACGCATTACAGTAACTAGTGGAATGTCTTGCATTGGGTTGTTTATTATTCTTAGCAATGACATAATGGTTTCTATTTCGATTGACTGCAAATATTCTCCAGAGCTATCACTGTATACAGGAATTCCTAGCATAGAAATTTCTTTTTCATAAACATTCGCAATTCCGGTTATACTTCTTAATAAGATTGCAATGTCTTTATATCTAATGTTTCTTTTTCCTTCTTTTTTGTCTATAACTTGATACTTGCTATCGATTAATTCTTTAATTTTCTTTGCTACAAATCTTGCCTCTAATACAACATCTTCTACTCTTTCTTGTTCTGCAGCATTGCTATCTTCCTCTAATGGTATGTATACCGATTGTTCTGAATCCTCATCTTTCCAGATATCATTATCTTCATCACTCGTATCTATAATCTCGATATCAGTCGTGTAATCCTGCTCTGGAATTTCCAAGTAAGATGCACCTAAATTCAAATACTCATTCGTATTGTAATCTATGTCTCCGAGCTCTTTGCTCATAATATCTTCAAACACCATGTTTGTAATGTTTAGTACATTTTCTCTACTTCTAAAGTTTTTGAATAGCTGAATTTTTCTATCTTCGCCCACTTCTGGTTCTAACTTATATTTATTATATTTTTCTATAAATAATTGAGGTCTTGCCTGTCTAAACTTGTAAATGCTCTGTTTAACATCTCCAACCATAAAAACATTGTTTCCTTTTGATACACTCGTTAGAATATACTCTTGTACTAAGTTACTATCTTGATATTCGTCTATTGCAATTTCTTCAAATTTTTCCTCATATTTTTTTGCAACTTCTGTTTTTACAACATTTCCAGCTTCGTCTTTTTTTACTAGAATTTTTAAAGCTAAGTGTTCCATATCATTGAAGTCCATTATGTTTTTCTCTCTTTTTTTCTGATAGAACTTCTCAGAAAACTCCAATATTATGTTTTTAAGTTTATTCAGAATATTGTACATAAAGTTTATGTCTGCAATCGCTTCATCTGACGTGCAATTTAACAATTCTTTTACTTTCTTAAATTCTTCTTTAACACTGTCTCTTATATTTTTTGCTTCATCTTTTAGGTCATTAGTAACTTTTTTATCAGTTGGCCAATTATTTCTTTTATCTTTTAGTGCTACAATTGCATTAACACACTTATCCCAATCATTTAGGTTATCCTTTAAAAAGTAGTAATCCACAAGATCTATATTTATCGTATTTATAAATTTTTCAAGTTCTGGAAAACGTGTCATTTTATTTCTAATACTTTCTAGCTTTAATATTCCATTTTCCAATATATCACTTACATTTTTAATTATAATCTTTCCCCATGGGGTATCAGAGAAGTTTGTATATTTTCCTTCAATATCAAACATTTCCACCTTTTCATTTAACCATTCTTCTGGAAAAGGTGATGCTTGAATATATGTATAAATTTTCAAAATTAGTTCTTTTAAATCTTCATCTTTGTTATACTTCGTGTATGTGTCAATTAAATCTAGAAAATCTTTATCACCTGAAATATATTTATCTTCAAACATATCATCTAATACTTCTTGCTTTAATAGCAACATTTCAGTGCTATCTGCAACTCTCGCATTTGCAGATATATCAATCTCATAAAAATTATTTCTAATAACGTCAAGACAAAACGAATCTATTGTACATATACTCGATTTATTAAGAAGAATAATCTGCTTTTGAAGATTTGCATCTTCTGGATTTTCTTCAATTTTCTTATAAATAACTTCTAGAATTCTCTCTCTCATCTCAGATGCTGCAGCATTAGTGAAAGTAACCACCAAAATTTTATCAATATCAACACGGTCAACAATAATTTTCTTAATAATACGCTCAACCAAAACCGCCGTCTTACCACTACCGGCAGCAGCAGCGACTAAAATATTTGAACCTTTCTTATCAATCGCAGCTTGTTGCTCATCAGTCCATTTAACACTTGCCATAATTTTTTTCATTTCCCTTCTATTGCAATAATTTGAAAACTTCTAAATTTTTCAAACTTTTGTAATTGAATTTTATTTCTTGTACCAGTATATATTAAAAACAGCAAAATTTCAATGTGCAATTCGGGGACGGAGAAAAAAATGTACAATCGTAACCTTTTTCAAAAAATACATATTTTTTCATTTTCTGCAAATAATATTATAAAATTTGAAAGGACTGATTTTATGGGAGAAAATTTTAATAGTGAAAAAGATGAAAATATTAATTTGACTATTTTAAATGAGATTAATAAAGCTGCAAAGATGGGAATGGATTCTATCTCGTATGTTTTAAAAAAAGTTGGTGACGAGAATATGAAAGAAAATTTAACTTTTCAATACACAGAATATGGCAGAATTATTGATAGAGTAAACAATCAATTTGATAAATATGGAGAAATTCCAGATGAAGCTCCTGTTACAGACAAAATGATGGCTTGGATGGGGACTCAAATGAACACTATGACTGATAAGAGTAACTCGAAAATTGCGGAACTTATGATTCAAGGAGGAGACATGGGAATTATAAAATGTCAAAAGCTTTTGAACCATAATCCTAGAGCTGATGAACCTGTAAAAAATATTTTAAATGACTTTGTCACATTACAAAAAAATGATATAGAGCAAATGAAAAAATTTTTATAAAATTTAAGACGTTCTTTTTAGACAATTTAGTCTAATTTAAGAACGGCTTTTTTCTCTAAAATCTTTGTATTAAGTTTGGCACTTTAGTCGGATTTTCTACACTGCTCGATATTCCTTCTCCAACGTGTGGATGAAAATGTGAGTAAACATTGTCTGCTCCAAATATCAATAGCAAGGCTATGCACATTGATATTTTTAATTTATTTGTTAATCTTTGCAAATTTCTTTCTAAGAATGGTGCCACAATATATACACATAATACACCTCCGAGACCAAAGAATAGTGAACATTCTAAACAAATTCGTCCATTTATGTTTAAGAATACTCCTGTATAATCCCAGTATCTTATTCCAGTAGTAACCTCTATATACCAGGAAGTTGCATATTCTATTGCAGAACATAAAAACATTACCACTCCAAATGTTAAAAATGGATTTTTCAACATCTTTCTAAACTTTTTAAATTTTGTTAAAAGCACTATAAGTGTACAGCCTACTCCATAAATCGGTAACCATGGTCCATATAAAGTTCCCCTGTTTACTAATATTCCATCTCTAAATAAATATAATGCTACTTCCCACAACCAGCCTACAAATGAGAAAATAAAGAAAAATAATATTATAGATGTAAGCTCATAATTTTTGTTATAGTCAATTTTTATCTTCTTTCTTTCAAATTCAAATGCATCTGGATAGCTTGCTGTTTCTGGATTTTCTTCATACAATTTTGTATCATTTAATAATTCATATCCATATTTTTTATTTTCTATGTATTCTTTTCTTAAAAATGCGTATAATTCGACTTCTGTAGCAGTATAATATGGTGAAACATAAATTCCAGCCAAACCAAACGTAATGTATTGTAAGATATTCCATCCAATAAATGATAAATCTAATAAAAATGCTCTCCACTTATTTCCGTTCATCATTTCTCTTGAAATTCTTATTGCATCTTTTGAACTAATTTGTGGATTTTCCGCAATTATGTACATAACCATTTTGTATGAATACTTCTTTATAATGCCTCCAACAATGGTCAAATTCCATAAAAGTTGATATATTTCCATTCGTAGCATAGATTTTACTACATTTAAATATCTTCCTTTTCTAAATGGATACAACATTCTATACACTTTTGTTTTCTTGTAATTTCTACTCTCTAAGTATATTCTTGTCTCTCCTATTTGAATTGGATACGATATAAATATTTTTATTGCCATACCTCCTGCGGCAACTACAATAATTAGAATTTTCAAAATTGTTGTTTTATTTTCGTAACTTGCAATAGTTTGAATAATTTTTTGAACATGTTCATGTCCCTTAGTTACAACATTAAACACCGTATAAAATACGCCTTTAGTAACATTATTCTTTTCGTTGTATTCGTTTATTACATCTGTAATAACACTACTATTTCCAGAAAACATCTGAGAAACCATCTCATCAAGATATTTATTTAACATTACTTCTGGATTTTCTTTGTCAATCCAGGTTAGCTCTTTCCCATTTTTTCTATCTTCTATAAATTGTTTCAAAACATTCAAGTTTGATAAAGAATCGTTATTAACAGCATACTTTCCAACTACAATCGTCATAAATAAGCCAATTAAAAGTAATGTCCATAAATTATTTTTTAATGTTTTCTTACCTTTTTGTTTTATCTCTTTAATACTCCACATATTATACCTCTTATAAATATTCATCAAGGTAATAGTATCATAAGACAACCGTATTTTCAATATTGTTAGGTTTAAATCATTTTTTTACTTTCAACTTTGCAATTCTTTTTACAACTCACATCTATTGTTTTTTTATGTAAATCGTGATATACTTTTTGTATTGCAATATTATATTGCCTTCGAACATCAATATTTTCGGAGGCATGGTCCTCCGAACAATCAAAAGGAGGAATAAACATATGATTGAAAGAATTTTACAAAAATTATATGACGAATATTATCCTGATCGCGATATACAAGTATTAATCGTACACGGAAGAGTAACATTAGCCATAAATGACACAGCTCAAGCCTCTTATTCTATCAAAGGTACTTATCGATATGAAGAAGTTCAAAAGCTAAACCAATTTACAAACGGCTTTGTTCAATATGGCTTTTGCCCTGGAGACGGACCAACAGCCATAATCGGTTTAGCTGACCCGAATGCAAATTTGAAATTCATTCTTGATGCCTCTCCTTATGGTAAAATGCCTAATACGCACAGTATGATATTTAATCGTTACTCCGATGAGGATGCCAAGCAGGTGTCAAATTACACAGTTTATGGTCTGAATGGTCTTTTAGAACTCGCAGATATTGTTAAATTTGACAAAATTCATTTTTCCTATGATGCACGCTATCAAGAAGCTGTTATTTCACAAGAGCCACGTGTCTTAAAAATGAACTGTAAATTTGACAGATTTCATTATTCTTACAGAGAATGTAAATACTTTGCGACACATCAGCCATACTTTGAAATTAGTAATTCTGTTGCTTTTGCAACTTTGGAAGATGGCAGACACATTGCTCTACCCGGATTTAGCTATGACAGGAAAGATGAAGCTCTGGGTTTCAGAGATGTATGGGAGTCTTACTGTGAAGAGCCTCCTGTTCTTGGAATTAATTTCATGACAGACAAAGAGGCTTCTCAATATGACGACTTCGAAATTTACATTTACGATTATTCGTATTTGTGTGACCCATCTCTGGTTCCTAGGCTTGCAAAAGTAGACCGAACATTTTCTAGCGGATTTGACTTCTGCAATACAACTGATGGAAAGGATTTGAGAATAACAGGTAATTTTTGAGCTTTCAATCATGTCTGTTATAAACAAGATGTAATAGACAAAACAGCAAGGGTTAACCTCCTTGCTGTTTTCTTAGTTTTATAGATAATTTGACACACTTCTTGACACACAAAATTACTAAAAATGTTGAGCCCAAAATTAGAAAAATAAAAAACTGCTATATCTGTTGATACAATGTTTTTGGCTTGGTGCCTTGAACTGGAATCGCCGAGCCGCGTCGGGAAAAACGCCTTGTAAAAAAGCACCTTGTAATCCGTTTCAAAATCAGTTATAGCAATGGTTTGAAAATAATGCATATACAAATGCGAGTTTTTTTACCATAACTATGTTCTTAATTTAACACAATTTTTTATTTTTTGCAAGATTAAAGTTAATATTTTCATTAGCTAATATTCTTGTAAAATCTATTATATTCTTCATTATATTTTTCATTTCGAGAATCATATTTTAATGCTTTTTCAATATCTGCTTTTGCTTGTTTGAAATTTGACAATCTATAATAAGCTACACTTCTATTATAATAGGCAAATGGATTATTCTCTTCCATTGATATTGATTTATCAAACTCTTTTATTGCATCATTTAATTTATTTAAAAAAACATAGTTTATGCCCTTATTTGCATAAATCTGTGAATTGTATCCTATTTTATCCTGTAAAACTTCTAGGTCTTTTAAAGCTAAGTTGTATTTTCCAATTCTACAATAGCAATTTGATCTAGAAGATAAAGAATCACATTCTTTTATTTCATTATTAATGCAATATGTATATTTTTCAATGGCTTCAAAATATTTTTTTTGAATTTCAAGAATTTTTCCTATATAATATATTCCTATTCTATTTAATTCGTCATCATCCAATTCATTATCCACTTCTTTTAATGCTTCCTTATATTTTCCTTCTAAAATAAGTGAATTTATTCTATTTTCAAAATATAACACCTTTTTATATGGTTTTTCTAAATTTTCAAGATATTTAAAAATTTCTTCATTAGCATTATATATTTCTATTTTTCCATTATTATATTCTACATCTATATTATATTTATCTTTTATACATTTTTTTATATGTGTTAATAATTCTTCTTTTTCATCATTGCCCATTTTTTGAGGTATTGTATTAGAAGAAACTTGTACTATTATATTTAATAATCTTTCTAAATTCATTTCTTCAAAAGATTCCAACATAGGTTTTGGTAGAGTAAAAATAATACTATTCTTTCCTGTTTTTTCTATTAATAAATCTTGAAAATAGTAATCATATATTTCTGTAATATTCTCAATATTTCCAATATCTATTGTATTATTATTATCTTTCATATATTTCATAAATTTATCATTTGAGCTATTAATTATGATTCTTATTTCACTCTGTTGAGAATAATAATTATCTTTTAAAAGTAATTCTTTTGGATATGGTATAGCAGAAATTGAAACAACTTTTTTATCGATATACTCAACTGGCGAAATAATTATTTCATCTTCGCTTAGTCCAATTTTCTTTAAGGCATCTCTTACTCTTTCAAATAATTTATGAGGATTATTAATAAACATAACAACAGGTTTCTCATTATCCTCTATAGATTCGTAGTCTAATTCTGTGATATTGTTAGAAAAATCCGTAAAATAACTATTTTCTACTCTAGATATATAATGTGCCTTTCCATCCTTTTCAATATTTTTTTGTGTGAAACTATTATCTTTTAACCCATAAAAACATATAGAATATAATTCTTCTATCTTTTTCCTTCTAAAATATACAAATCCATTTTCATAAAAATGCGTTAGATTGCTATCTTTTTTTAACTTTTTTATAAAATTAGAATTATCATTCTCCTTTGCTGAAAGAAATGTCCCTTCTAAAACATCTCCTTGTCCTTTATTGCCATCCTTTTCAATTTGTATCCAATTTTTAGTTTGATTAAAGAAAATCTTTCCTTTTACAAATGATTCTGCATATTTTCGTTTTGTACATCTAAACAATAATATTGTTGAAAAACTAAAATTGAATACATTTCTAGGCTTGACATATGGTGTTATATCTATATAATCCATAATTTTATCCCTTCCTTTAACACTATACCTTACTGGTTCCACACTGTGGAACCACTCTATTTCTTATCTTCAAATTCTTCTTTTTGTTTTTCAATTTCCCTTGCTAATTCTTCTTCTGTTGGTAAATATAGTTGATATTTTGACGCAAATAAATTTTTATTATCATTAAGAACAGAATATTTTACTATTGTATCTTTTTTATCTGAACACAATATAATTCCTATTGTTGGATTATCATCTTCTGCTTTTATTTCATTATCATAATATCTAACATAAAAATCCATTTGTCCAATATCTTGATGAGTTAGTTTGTCCAATTTTAAATCAATTAAAACGAAACATTTTAACACATAATTATAAAATACCAAATCAATATAAAAATTATCGCCATCAACATCAATTCTTTTTTGCCTTGCTACAAAAGAAAATCCTCTACCTAATTCTAGTAAAAATTCTGATACATGTTCAATTAAATTAGATTCTAAGTCTTTTTCTAAAAATCTTCTGTCTTTTATGTCTAAAAATTCTAAAACATAAGGGTCTTTAATAAAATCTTGAACTTTCTCCTTTTTCTCTAAAATATTTATTTCATTTTTTACTTCTTCTTTATGTTCTTCACTTGTTGATAAAAGCCTTTCATAATAAAAACTATTTATTTGCCTTTCTAATTGTCTAACACTCCAATTTGACTTTATTGTTTCTTCTAAATAAAAATTTCTTTTAGCCTCATTGTCTATATTCATTATTAAACGATTATGGCTCCAACTCAACTGGTTCCACAGTGTGGAACCACCTTTATACGTTAAATAAAACTTTTTCATTTTCTTTAAACTTGGAACACTAAAACCTTGTCCAAATTCTCGAGTTAACTTTTCTGAAAACAATTTTAATATTTCATTTTGAGATGCCTCTAAATTATAGTTTTCAATTAATTCATTTATAGTAGAACCTATTTCAAAGTATAGTTCGACCATTTCAGAATTAATATTTTTCACAACATTTTGCTTTGTTTTTAATATTAAGTTATTTATTCTATCATAGTAATTTCCAAAGACTTGATTATTCTGTTCTATTAAATCAGCCATTCAATACCTCCTATTAATTAATGTATTCTAATATTTTTATTGCATCTAAAGGATATACTTTATTTTCTTCAAGCATTTGCAATGTTATTTTTATTCTCTTTTCGTCTCTTAATTCTTTATCTGTCATATTTATTAATTCCTCTTTAGAAATCCATTTTACATCTAAAATTTCTTCTTTATTAAATGAAATATTTTTTTCTAATAATTCTGTTGTAAATGTTATTATCATCAATGTAGTATCTTCCATATCTTTACTCATTATTGGAAGTACATTTTTTAATCTAACTTTACATCCAGTTTCTTCAAATATTTCTCTAATAGCACCTTCAAATATTGTTTCTCCATCTTCTAAATGTCCTGCAGGTACATTCCATTTTCCATAACATTTCTTTTTTGCCTCTTTTACCATTAATATTTTATTGTCTTTTTCAATAATTCCTCCTACAATAATTTCCATTACAATTTTCCTTCCTAGATTTTATCCACATTTATTCCTAATTTTTTAAAATTCTCGTTAATTTTAGTCATATCTCTATACACACCTTGTTTTAGCTCAAATCTGTAATTTTCTTTTTCAATATTCAAATTTTCATCTTCTAATTCCCTGTCAATATCATAAGGTACTCTTATAAACTGAAATGAAATATCTGACGAATATTCTCTACTTCCGTATTCTCCTTCAATTATTAAATAATTACTTTTCGTAGTTTCTAACACGTCACTATCTTTATTTTTATTCCTTATAACATCGAAAGCATTTCCTACACTTCCTACATTTATTATAGTTTTATTGTATATTTTGTCCATATATGAATGATGAATATGACCATATATTACAACATCTGCAATATCCTTAGATTGCGTATTTTCGCTTGGTAAAAACATTTTATATTTTGTTTCAATACTATCAACATTTAATATTGCTTTATTATTAACAGTAGGTGTTGCATGAAATAATCTTACTAAACTTCCACTCATATAAAATTCATGGCAAAATGGTAAATTTAATAAATATTCTCTATCCTCTTTATTTATTAATGATTGATTCCATTTTATTCTTTTTTTCTCTTGCTCATTCATTTCATCAATATTCTTATGTTCTGTTGAAAAATGAACATCACAGTTCCCTTGTAATACTATTTCACAGTTTGTTCTTATTAATGATATACATTCTTTAGGATGTACTCCTTTTGCTATTATATCTCCTAAACATATAATTTTGTCTACTTTTCTTTTTTCTATATCTTTTAGAGTTGCTTTTAATGCTTCTAAATTTCCATGTATATCTGAGATAATTGCTATTTTCATTATTATTTCTCCATTCTATTTGTATAATTAAAACCACATTTATAAGTCAAATAAAATTTTTTTATTTTCTTTAATACTTTTTTTTATTTTTGCCAATAACATTATCAAATTTTATATTTAGCAAAAATCTCATCAAAGTTTAATTATATCTATTTTTCACTTGCCTCATTTTCAAATTTCATACTTTTTTAGTTTTTCTATATATGTTTCTATAGTACTATCATTTATATCTTCTGGCTTTAATTTACAATACTTCATAATTTGTTTTTCTATACCTAAAGAACATTTTATTAAATAATTTGCCTTTTCTTCATTAGACCATACTGACAATGGCTTATCTTTATATCTTATTTTGGCATCTTCTAATCTTTCTTTTATTCCTACAACTCCATTTGGTGCTACTCTTTGATCACAATAAGCACAAATTTTTCTTTCATAAGAATTTGATTGTAATGTTTCTTCATTTTTTCTTGACCTTTTTCCATCCAATATAGTAATTTCTTTTTCTGTTAATCCTTCTTGTTTTCCTATTTCTAAATTAATTTCATGGTCATTAGTTCCATATTTATCAAAATACTTTTTTCTTACCTTTAAAAATTCTTCATCCTTCGATTCCTCTTCTGGTATTTTTACCATGTTTCCCATATCATGTAATAAACAGACCCTAATAATTGATTCCTTATCTATTTCTAATCCGTTCCAGTTATCTATTATTAAATTACTACATGCTGCCACTCTTAACATGTGCATTTGTAAATTTTCTGGTAAATAATATTTATTATAAATTTCTATAATATTCACTTACTCCTCCCATCTGTTAAACTGAAAATTTTTATTTTTTCTTTTAATCTTTAATTCTCTCATAATCTTCCTTCCTCCTAACACCTATAATTTGTATTATTAAATTTTTTGTAAAATATAATTTGACCATATTACTTTTTCTGATCTTTTAGTACTTGATAAAGTTTCAAAATAATCAATAATTTTAATATTTTGATTAATATTATTCAATATTTGTTCTAATTCTTCTTTAGTTAAAAAATTATAATATTTACCTTCTTTTATTTCGTAACCATCCCCCTTCTTAAATGCTGTAAAAATCACTCCATTGGGTTTTAAAGCTCTTATCATTTTACTTAATATACTAGGCAATTCTTTTTTTTCAACATGTAATATTGATGAACAAGCCCATATTGCATCATAAGTATTTTCCTCATTTAATTCATCAAATTTCATACATTCAACATTTTGATCAATATATTTACTTGCTAATTTACACATTTCTATAGAACCATCTATAGCTTTGACTTTATATCCTTTTTCCATAAAATATTTACTATCTCTACCAGAACCACATCCAAAATCTAATATATAAGACTTTTTTGCTATTTTGCTCAAAAATTTATCATAATTTTCTTTTAAATCTCCTTCTACTGTCTGCTCAAAGTATAATTTTGCATTTTTATTATAATAATCTAAAGTGTTATATTGTTCCATTACTACCTCCTACAAATATTATTTAATTTAACTTTTAAAGTGCTTTAATATTTCCTTATTTATATCATAAAATCAGTATAAAAACAATTATTTCCAGAAATTAATATAAAAGAGATTGCCACTTTTATATATAACAACCTCTTTGTATTATTATCTGTTTAAATTTCTATCCTTTTTCTTTGTTTTAGTAATATCTTCTTGAGTTCTGTTCATCTGTTTTTCAATTTTTATAACTTCTTTAACTTTTGGTGTATCTTCTAAAATATAATTTGACATTTTTAGATTTTTTCTATACTTATTTAGCATAGTAGTACATTCATCTCGCTTTGCTTTATATTCCTTTATTAATTTTTCATCTGTGCAATTTCTTAGCTTATTTCTATATTTTTGTCTTAAATTGGTAACACTTTCTATATCTTCTTCAGTTTGTGAAATATAATTTTTTACACCATCTAATGTTTTTAATTTTTCTGTCACAATAAGTCTAACTTCATTAGAATATCGTTTCATTTTTCTAACTTCTTGCTTCATTTCTGGAGATAATGGTTTGTAATTTTCTCGTTTTGGTATTAAGCCTAATAGATGAAATAGTAATATAAAAAGTACATCAATTCCACTCATTTTACTAATATCTTTTAAATTTCCTTTATATTTATAAACTTTATATTTTGTATAATTCTTTTTTGGTTTCATCAATTTATAATATTCATCTTGCACATAACATGGATTTTGAAAAACTCTTTCTGCAATATTTTTCGGCAAATAATTTTCTCCTAACTGATACATTCTTACTGTTTTTTTATCATTCATTGAACGAATTGTAGGATATTTTCTATTATTATCATCATTTATAATATAGCCTTTTTTATACATTACCTTTTTAAATTGCGAATAACTTACACATATTTCCATTGCTTCATCCATAGCTTGTCTCATTAGATTATATTTCGTTGGTTCACCTCGTTTTTCTGCAAAATATATATTTCTTGGTGTTTTTCCTTTTGGCTTTTCAATAACTGTTAGTCCACATTCTCTACATAATTCATCAGATAACTCTCTAAAATGATAATAAGCACCTTTATTACAATTAAATTTTTTACCTGTAAACATATTAACTGAATTTATTACAAAGTGATTATGATATGTGCCAGTATTAAAATGTGTTGCAACTATTACTTGATGCTCACTCCACATTTTTTCTGCTAGTTCTACTCCTATTTTATGTGCCAATTCTGGTGAAACTTCTCCAGTTTTGAAGCTTTGATATGCATGATAGGCAATATTTCCTGTGCATTTATCAAATCTATTCTGTACTGATGTCATTTCTTCATAGGCTGTTTCTTTATTGCAATTTACTTCAGTTACGTACATACTTTTTTCGTTTTTATCAATAGTTTTCTCATCATTTTCTGCATATTTTAATACTTGTTTTAAATCTGAAAATATTGTTTTTTCTGGATTCTTTGCATAATTTGCTACACGAGAAAGGCTATCTTTAATTGCCCATATTTTCGTTGTTGCCATTGTCATCACCATCTTTTTTGTGATTGTAAATGTCTAAAAAATCACTTTGCATTTTTGCTATTTTCTCTTTTATTTCTTCATTACTCATATAAGGAAATTCATTTTTTAGTTCAACAATTCCTGCATAAATTTTACGAAGTTCTTCATCTGGTATTTCATAAATTTTTTGTTGTAATCCAACTTTTCTTAAATAAGATGATAATTTCAAGTTAGCCTTTTGGGCATTTTTCTGTAATTTTTTCTTTTCATTTTCACTTACTCTAACATTAATTCCTATTGTTCTATTTCTCATATTTTCCACATCCTTTTTCAAAAATTTTAGTTCATTTTTTTTAAAAAGTTTTTTCATTTTTCTTTTAATTTTTTCTAATTTTAAGATAGGGGTTATAGGGGACAAAGTCCCCTTTCATCGTAAGATGTCGGATTTGTGGCAATACAAATCCTATGCTCGCTACACTTATGGACATTAAATTTGGCAATACATTTATCTGTTTGCTCCTACCTGTGATTTGTTATACATATATTAGTTCTTTTAGTATAATTTCTTCTGCCGTACTTTTAAAATTATTCATCATACTAACCCAATATAATTGGTCTGTATTTTTCATTTCTTCTGTTATATTATTTTGCTTTTTTAATTGTTCAATTATAAGATTAATTCTATTATCTTCTGTTTCTTGAATCTCTTTTAGATGCTTATTCAAAGTTCCTTTTGTAAACATTATCATATATTCTGCTTTCTTATTTTCTTTTAAAAATTTTAGTCTCATTCTTCCATATTTGTTTAGCATAATTTTTTCTTCTTTCTCCAAAACTAAATTGGGCATATAATAATCTTCAACCTTTGTATATTCAATCCCATATTTATTTTCATCTTTGTTTTCTTTTACTTCTTTATTTTCCATTTTCAATTCCTCCATTTATTAAAATTTTTCAACTAACTTTTCTCGTTCTTTTACTCTAATTGCTCCAACAATTCTATTTGCTTTTTTCTGTGGATATTTTTTATCATCTGTCACTAATTCTACTAATTTAAAAAGTTTTTCTCCATTATCGTTTGTTTCATCTATTGTAAGATATTTTTTCTGGTAGCCTTTCTTTTTTTCATCTAGTCTTGCTACTTCATAATAAGATACTTCGTAATAATCATTTAATCTTTTAATATATTCGTCTAATTCCTTCTTGTCCATCATAACTGTTGTCCTGACTTCTTTATCTTTTTCATCTGCAATAGTCATATCAAACATTCCATATTGCATTAACTGGTATATCTGGTTGATAAATGTTTTTCTTAATTTTAAATTAACTAACTTGTAATTTCCTTTGCTATCTTTTTCAACTGTAATACTTTCTAAAAACTTTGAAATAAATTCTTGTTTTTCTTCTTTATTTTTGTTTTTCCACTCTGACATTAGCATATCGTAGAATTTATTAGAACGGATTAGCTTTTCTTTTTCTACATCTCTATCTGCCATTAAGTACTGTGGGCTAAAACTTTGTTTATTCAAATCAGTAGTTTCTATTCGTTTTTGTTCTAATAACTCTAACTTTTCGTCAATAGCTTTATATTCTTTTGAAAATTCTTCTACATCAACGATTTCTTTTAAATAGGCTTCCTTTATTCTATTTTTTTGGTTTCTTAATGTGTTTATTTCTTTATCGAGTTTATCTGTGTTTTTTTCTTTTTTGTCTGCTAAAACAGGGTAGAAATACTTTTTTACTGTCATATCATATTCTATTAAATCCATTATCATTGGCATAACTTGTTCTTCTATTAAATCTTCGCGGAGATAGAGCTTACAGTCTGAACAATGATAATACATATATTTTTTCTTCTTACCACCTGTTCCTTTACTGCTCATCAACTTGCCACATTTAGGGCATTTCATTTTTTGCATAAAGATATAAACTCTATCTCTACAATATGCTCTCTGATTTTTTTCTTTTTGTATTTGCACATCTTCAAACATTGCTCTTGTTATAATAGGCTCTACTACGTTAGGATATATTACAGGCTCTTTTCCTTGTTCTTTTGCTACTCTTTTAAATCTTTCATAATCTCCTACATATATTCTATTATTGATTATTTTTTCAATTTTAGAATCTTTCCATTTCTTTGGACTTAAAACCTTTTCTTCGTTTAGAATATTAGCTATTGTCTGATAACTTTTCCCTTCAAGATACAGATTAAATATTCTAACAATTATATCTTTTGTAGTTTCATCAATTATTACTTTCTTCGCGTCATCTCTTTTGTAACCTATGGGACAAGTTCCTGGTATATGTCCACATTTTATTGCACCTGTTAGGCCGAATTTTGTTCTTTCGCTTACTATTTCAATTTCTAATTGAGATAACACAGTTAGCATTCTTACGAAAAATCTTCCATTAGCAGTAGAAGTATTGACATCATCACGGTCGCAAACAAGATAGCAATGATGTGTTTATAAATCTGATATTAAAACCTCTAAATCTCTTACAGACCTTGTAACTCTATCTAGTTTATAGGCTACAATATAGTTGATTTTACCTGCTCTCATATCTTCTAGCATTTGCTGAAATGCTGGTCTACCTGACATATTCTTTGAACTAATTCCTGCATCTTTGTAAACTTTATAGATTTTATAATCTTTATACTTACAAAGTTGTTTTAATTTTTCCTCCTGTTCTCCTAAACTAAATCCCTCACGTACTTGATCTTCTGTGCTAACACGAATATAAATTCCCGCTACTTTCCTTTCTTCGTTCATTTTTACATATCCTCCTTCCAAATTTTTATGAATAGAAAGGCAACAAAAAAGTGCCACATAGCATAGTTTTAGCTATTAGCACTTTTAGAGTTTTTATATTTATTATTACTATCTCTTTAATTTTCTTATAATAACACAAATAAACCAATATAGTATAATTTTTTAAAAACTCTAAAATGCTTTGCCGTTCTATGTTATGTATTTCCGCTGATATGTTCTTGTAATTTGGATAACGGATACTTTGTACTTAAATCATTTACATAGAAATAATCGTGTTCATTAAAGAATAGGTACAAGCTATCTTTAATAATTACTCTATGGGGCTCTACATACGCTAAATTGGTATGCTCAATAATTCTTAGACAACCATTTATTATTTGTGGCTGTTCCTTTCCTTTAAATTTTAAACGGCACGCCCATTCGATTTTAGAGAGTAATTCTTTACTCATATTGATTTCTTGTTTAATTATATGTAACATAATACCACAAAACCTCCTTCTTTCAAGACGTTTGGTCAAAAAAAGACCGCTTCATTTTTTGAAACGGTTTAAAGTTTTTGTGTTGTCAAATTCTTATAATCTTGAATTTAAGTTGTATCAAGCATTATAGAGAGTTCGACAAAAACTTGTCTTGGTGCCTTGAACTGGAATCGTCGAGCCGCGTCGGGAAAATTGTCCACTGGACAATTTTCTATTCCTCCTTTTCGATTCCAGATTAAATAATCACAAAAAATAAGAGATTAACTATTCTAGTTAATCTCTTACTCTGGTGCCTTGAACTGGAATCGAACCAGTGACACAAGGATTTTCAGTCCTTTGCTCTACCGACTGAGCTATCAAGGCAAAAAAATGGCGACCTGGAACGGGCTCGAACCGTCGACCTCTAGCGTGACAGGCTAGCGTTCTAACCAACTGAACTACCAGGCCGTAAATAAAAAAATTTAGATAATTCTAAATTTTCTTATAAAGAAATGGTGGTCGCTATAGGGCTCGAACCTATGACCCCCTGCTTGTAAGGCAGATGCTCTCCCAGCTGAGCTAAGCGACCATTTCTCTCGACTTCCTTAGTATACTAAAAATAGTTAAATTTGTCAATACATATTTTAAATTTTTTTCAAATTTTTTTGATATTTTTTTAGCAAATTTGCAAGTGCTTGAAAATGCTATATTTGAAGTTATTCGTTACTTCATTATTTTTATTAGTTTATCATATTAACCAATAAAACCTGGTGCGAACAATGAGATTTGAACTCATACGTCATAAGACACACGCTTCTGAAACGTGCCTGTCTACCAATTCCAGCATGCTCGCATTTTTAACGTCTCTAATAAATACTTTTTTGCTGTTTTTTATAAAATTCTATGAAATACTTTTTACTATAATTTCATTTTTTATAGCTTTTTTCAGTTGTGTATTAAATTATAATAAAAAGCACAAATTAGATAAATACTCTATCACTTTTATGCTTTTCATTATATCATTAATTATTTTTAAATATATATCTTTCACTTACTAAAGAGTATATATTTTTCACTTTTCTAGAGAGTACTCAACTCGTAGTAAAAGTTTTCAGAATTTTCTTCCGTACTATTATTTATGCAATTTCACTTCTAATACATTCCACCCATGTCTGCGGCACCATCGTTATGGTCTCCACATCCACAAGCTTTTGGTTCTTTCTTGTCTGTTACTATACTTTCTGTTGTTAATATCATTGAAGCTACTGATGCAGCATTTTGAAGTGCGCTTCTTGAAACTTTTGTAGGGTCTACAATTCCGGCTTTCTTCATATCTACATATTCTTCTTTTCCGGCATCGAATCCGACTCCTGCTGGTGATGCTTTTACTTTTTCTAGAATAACTGCTGGCTCAAGTCCTGCATTTATTGCAATTTGTCTTACTGGCTCTTGTAATGCTCTTGTTACTATTTTACCACCTAATTTTTCTTCTTGTGGTAAGCTTTCTACAAATTTTTCTACTTCTGGTAAAATGTTTATAAATGCTGTTCCACCACCTGCAACTATACCTTCTTCAACTGCTGCTCTTGTTGCTGATAAAGCGTCTTCAATTCTTAATTTTTTGTCTTTCATTTCAACTTCTGTTGCAGCACCAACACCAATTACAGCAACTCCTCCAGCAAGTTTTGCTAAACGTTCTTGTAATTGTTCTTTTTCATAAGAACTCTTTTCTTCTTCAATTTGTGCTCTCAATTGTGCAACTCTTTCCGATATTGCATTCTTGTCTCCGCTTCCATCAACTATAATTGTACGCTCTTTGTCTGCTTTTATTTGTTTTGCTCTACCTAATTGAGCAACTGTTGTGTCTTTTAATTCTAGCCCTAAATCTGATGTTATAACTTCTCCTCCTGTTAATGTTGCAATGTCTTGTAACATAGCTTTTCTCTTGTCTCCATATCCAGGAGCTTTAACAGCTAAAACATTTATTACACCTCTTAATTTGTTTAAGATTAATGTTGATAATGCTTCTTGCTCTATATCATCACAGATTATTACTAGTTTTCCAGATTGTTGCATTAATGTTTCTAGTAATGGTAATATTTCTTGAATATTGCTTATTTTTTTATCTGTTATTAATATATATGGGTTGTCAACAACAGCCTCCATCTTTTCTGTATCTGTTACCATGTATGGAGAAACATATCCTTTGTCGAATTCCATTCCTTCTACTATGTTAAGCTCTGTATTTGATGTTTTAGATTCTTCTATTGTTATAACACCATCTTTTGTAACTTTTTCCATAGCTTCTGAAATTAATTCACCAATTTCTCTATCGTTTGCAGATATGCTTGCAACTCTTGCTATATCTTCTTTTCCAGCAACTTTTGAGCTTACTTTTTTGAGTTCATCTACAGCTTTATCAACTGTTTTAGAAATACCTCTTTTTATTGCCATTGGATCTCCACCAGCAGCTACATTTTTAACACCTTCTTTAATCATGCTTTGTGCTAAAACTGTTGCTGTTGTAGTACCATCACCTGCAACATCATTTGTTTTTGTAGATACTTCTTTAACAAGTCTTGCTCCCATATTTTCAAATGGGTCATCTAATTCAATTTCTTTAGCGATTGTAACACCATCGTTTGTGATGAGTGGTGCACCAAATTTTTTATCTAATACAACATTTCTTCCTTTAGGTCCAAGTGTTACCTTAACTGTATCTGCTAATTTATTTACACCATCTAATAAAGATTTTCTTGCATCTTCTCCAAATTTAATTTCTTTTGACATTTTAAATTCCTCCTCAAAATCAATTTAATTTACTTTCCATTCTTTTATATCCTTAATTGCAAAAGCCCTTTGCGCATTTTTATCAACGTCTATTGCATTTAATATCCATTGTTCTTCTGGATGCCATTGTGTGGCTTTAAACTCAACCGACATTGGTATAATATTTCTATATTTTGTTTCGCCTTTCCAATTTGTATATAAAATTGTTACTTCCTTTTTTTCTTCCATATTTTCACATAATTAATCTTGTTTACTCAAAATTAATTCCTTTCTCTTTTCGCCCATTAGGGACAGCCTTTCTTGGGCGAAAATTATTTTTTCTAAAAGTTTGTTTCGCCCAAAAAGGGGCGTCCCTATTGGGCGATTATTCTGCTATTGCTAGAATATCGTTTTGCTTTACTATTATATAGTCTTCGCCTTCATATTTTATTTCGGTTCCTGCATATTTTGTTATTACAACTTTATCTCCTGTTTTTACATACATTTTTATTTCTTTTCCGTCTACATTTCCACCAGGTCCTACTGCAATTACTTCCGCAATTTGTGGTTTTTCTTTGCTTCCTTCTGAAAGAATTATTCCGCTTTTAGTAGTTTCCTCAGCTTTTGTCATTTTTAATACAACTCTGTCTGCTAATGGTTTTAACATATTAAATTACCTCCTTGTTTTATTACCAAAATTATAAAATTCCAGTAATTCATAGTCTGTTGGAATTCTAATAACATTAGTTCTAAATATGTACAGTTAATTAATAATTGGCTATATTCTAAATTTTTTAGCTCCTTACTATTTCCACTAACATTGCACCAACGTTTCTTAGCACTCTTTCTTTATGACTGCTAATAATTTATACCTTTTGTTAGCAAATGTCAATAGAGATTGCTAATTTTCACAAAACTTTCACATTCATTATATGACATATTTTTCAATTTATTCCTTCATTTCCATCTAATATCAGCCTAATCAGAAAATATTTTAATCCAAAAAACTTCATCTATTAATGATTTTTTTAATGTAATGTTTGCTTTTTTTACTAATTGGGTATATAATATGATAAATTTACTGTTCTAAGTAAAAAACTAGTTTTAAGGAGGGAATTCTCATGTCCGCCAAGAGAGCTGTTAACATCTACAATATGCTTCCTGGCGACGCTCTAGTCGCCGAACTTTGCAAATCTTTTTCTGGTCCAGCACTAGAACAAAAACTTGAAACCGTACGTCAGTTGGAGTTGTACAATGCCATGTATGATGAAAACTTGTCTCTGGGCGAATTTGAGGACGCTTATATTCGTCATAAAGGAGACAGAGAATTCATTGAGGAGCCCGAGTAATTCGGACTCCTTATTTTAATAACTCTTGAAACATTTATACTTAAAAATTTTCTTATTTTCCATTTAAATTCTATTTTTTGTTGCTTTCACTAAACCTACAAATAATGGTTGTGGTCTATCTGGTCTTGATTTAAATTCTGGATGGAATTGTACTGCTATAAAGTATGGATGATTTTTTATTTCTACAATCTCTACCAGATTACCGTCTGGAGATATTCCAGAAAATACCATTTTCTTTTCTTCCATCTTCTTTTTATAATCATTGTTAAATTCATATCTATGTCTGTGTCTCTCAGATATTTCTTCTGAACCATACAAATTACTTGCAAGTGTTCCTTTTTCAAGTACACAAGGATATGCTCCAAGTCTCATAGTTCCACCTTTTTTTGTTATATTCTTTTGATCTTCCATTATATGTATTACTGGATTTTTTGAATCTGGATTAAACTCTACTGAGTCTGCATCTTTTAAGTCTAAAACATCTCTTGCAAATTCTATTACCGCCATTTGCATCCCCAAACATATTCCTAAAAATGGAACGTTATTTTCTCTAGCATATTTTACAGTTTGAATTTTTCCTTCAATTCCTCTGTTACCGAATCCCCCTGGGACTATAATTCCGTCAAATTTTTCAAGTTTTTCTTTTGCATTTTCGGCATTTATTGTTTCTGAATCCACAAATCCAATTTCAACATCAACCTCATTTGCATATCCTGCATGTTTTATACTCTCAACAACAGATAAGTACGAATCTTCCAATTTTATATATTTTCCTACTATTGCAATTTTTACTTTTTTCACTTTTTCATCTTTATATTTTTTATCTACATTCTTAAAATGCTCTATCATTTTTTCCCATTCTTCATTTTTAGGCTCTATTTTTTCTAATTTTAAATGTTTACATATGCTTGTTGCCAAACCTTCCTTTTCTAGCATAAGTGGAACTTCATATAAATTTGATGCCGTCATATTTGCAATTACATTTTCTGGTCTTACATTACAGAATAAAGCTATTTTATTTCTAATATTTTCCGTTATTGGAAGTTCTGTCCTACACACTAATACGTCTGGTTTAATCCCTAAAGATTGAAGTTCTTTTACAGAATGTTGTGTTGGTTTCGATTTCAATTCATTTGAACCTGTTATGTATGGCAATAGCGTAACATGTATATATACCACGTCTTCTGGATTATTTTCTATTCCAACTTGTCTAATTGCCTCTAAGAATGGCAAACTCTCTATGTCTCCAACAGTTCCACCAATTTCAGTTATTACAACATCTGCGCCATCTTTTCCAAGTGAATATACCTTTTCTTTTATTTCATTTGTTATATGCGGAATTACTTGAACAGTCTTTCCTAAGTAATCTCCTCTTCTTTCTTTTTCTATTACACGTTGATAGATTCTTCCTGTTGTTATACTCGAATTTTTTGTTAAATTTTCATCTGTAAATCTTTCATAATGTCCTAAATCCAAATCTGTCTCTGCGCCATCATCTGTTACAAAAACTTCACCATGTTCATATGGGCTCATTGTTCCTGGATCAACATTTATATATGGGTCAAACTTTTGGTTTGCCACTTTATAGCCTCTATTTTTTAACAGCCTTCCAAGAGATGCTGCTGTAATTCCCTTTCCTAAACCTGAAACAACTCCACCTGTTACAAATACATATTTTGTGCTCATTTTTTCCTCCTTCTACTACATCAATAAACAAAAAATAGGCTAAAAATACCTAAAAAGGTGTTTTTTTTTAGCCTATTTTTTATTATGCTTTAAACTAATTATTATTTTAACAAATATCTTTTATTTTTGCAATAAATTTTATTCATTCCATTTAAAACTATTTACCACTTCTTTTGTATACTCTTCTAAACTATCATATAGATTTTCATCATTGCTGTAAGTGCTTGCTGAAATAAATGCCATCTTGTCTCCATTAATCAAGTAATAATCAAAAACCATGGCATCTTCATATCCCAACATAATCTCTAATGTTTCATAGCCATTATCTGTCGTAAGTACCTCTATTTGATAATTGTCAAAGCCCATATATTCATAGAAATATCCTTCAAATAAATCTCGTAAATCGTTTAATTCTATTTTTTCACCAAAGTTATTATCTCCATATGATACAGTTATTGTTTCAGGATAACTATGTTCTTCATTTCCTGCCAATACTTCATTAGCATTCATGTATTTATAATACCTCCAAGTTTTCTCAACTGTTGTCTCATCATCTTCTGTACTTTGATTTACTTTATATTCATTCCAAGTATTATCTATTGAAAAACTAACATCATTGTTGTATACTTTTTTCTTTGATTGACTAATTAATCCAAATGAAAATAATATGCAAGCAATACTCACAACTGCTATTGCAATAGCAATTGCATCCTTCCAATACGCATAGTGTATTTTTATGTTGCTTTCAGCTTCTTCACAGTAATAATATTTTCCTTTATATTTCTTTATAATGCGTAAACTGTATAGGTAATTAATATATTCCTTTGCATTTTTATTATTAATTTGTTCAATTAAATCTTCTTTTTTTACAGCCTTTGCTTCATCTGTTGCCTCTAGTTTTTCAAATATTGATTTTGTAGCGTTAATAGCAACTTCCTTATATTCCTGTTTTTCCTTATTGTCAGATGAAAATAATTTTACCTTATTAACATTTAACATAACTTTTTTATTTATAACAGTACCTATAGCATATGACCCCAATAATGATAACACCAATGAAAGTAGACAATCTTGTACTATATTAAGTGATATGTTTGAATTTTTATATAAATTTACTGCTTCTTTAAAGCTAAATTGTATATTTGACTTTACTAACAGAGCCACGGGAATAATCATAAAAGACATTATTAACACATTTGCAATTGATAATCCCATAATAATCCATGGCGTTTTTTTATCTATTTTTCCTTGAAATATTTTATATCCAAAATACTCAAAAATTCCAATAAACAATATTGCACCAAGTATTCCAATAAAATCGGTATAAATATATGCTGCTGTCGTTAATATAGAAAATACTAAACCTAGTATAAAACCTCCTATTATTCCAAAAATATATTTCTTTTCTTTTTTCTTTTTATCCATATTAATATAATTCCTTTCCTTATATCTAACATTTATACTATAGCACAATCTTTATAAAATTTGCAAGAAAAACAACCTCAAAGTTTATTATTTATAAAAATTTTTATAAATAATAAAACTGACAGAAAACTTTATTTTTCTCTGTCAGTTCAAAATTATTTATTTTATCCAAATATTCCTCTCTTTTTTACAGGAGGTTGTTCATTCATAGTTTTTGCAAGTTCTACAAGTAAATCTCTTTGTTCTTTAGACAAACGTTTTGGGACTTGTACCTGTACTGTGAATATTAAATTTCCTCTATAACCAGAATTAATGTGTACAAATCCTTTGTCTTTTATTGTGAATTTTGTACCTGTTTGTGTTCCTTCTGGTATTTTATATGTCGTTTTTGTTCCATCTACTAGTGGAATTTCTAGTTCTGCACCAAGTGTTGCCTGTGTAAATGTGATTGGAATATCACAATATACATTATCATCTTTTCTAGTAAATATGCTGTGTCTCTTCAAATTTACTGTTACATATATATCTCCATTTGGTCCACCGTTTGTTCCTGGCTCGCCTTCGCCTCTTAATACTACTGTTTGACCATCGTCAATTCCAGCAGGTATTTTTAGATTTATTTTAGCCTGTTTTCTAACTGTTCCCTTTCCAAGACATGTATCACAAACATCTTTTATTACTTTACCAGTTCCATGGCAATTTGAACATGTTGTTTGGACTCTCATTTGTCCTAATAAAGTAGTCTGCATCTTTGTAACAGTACCTTTTCCTCCACATATAGAGCATGTTTCCGGATGTGTTCCAGGTTTTGCACCTGTACCAGAACATGTAGGACATTTTTCATTTCTAGTTATATTTATTTCTTTATTTACTCCACTATATGCTTCTTCAAAAGTAAGGTTTACACTATATTTCAAATCTGCACCTTTGCTTGAAGCATTTGGATTTCTAGCTGATGATCTTCCAGTTCCGAATCCAAATAAATCACCTAAGTCTCCGAAAATATCACTAAATCCATCAAAGCCAGATGTAGAATACGTATATGTTCCACCACCAAATGGACCTCCAGCACCACCAAAACCTTGGCTTGGATCTGCTGTTCCAAATTGGTCATACATTTTTCTCTTTTGAGGATTAGACAAAACTTCATATGCTTCATTTACTTCTTTGAATTTTGCTTCTGCTTCTTCTTTATTATCTGGATTAGCATCAGGGTGATATTTCTTTGCAAGACGTCTATATGCTTTTTTTAGTTCGTCATCTGTTGCTGTTTTTTCAACACCTAAGACTTCATAATAATCCTTCTTTTCAGCCATTGCTTTCTCCTTTTCTACAATTATCCTTTTCCGCCCAATAGGGACGCCCCTTTTTGGGCGAAAAACATTTAAGCCCAAAAAGGGGCGTCCCTATTGGGCGATTTTTATTATTTGTTTTCGTCTTTTTTGTCGTCTTCTACTTTATAATCTGCATTGTATACATTTCCATTTGCATCTGTTTGTGGTCCAGCACCTGCTCCTGCATTTGCTCCGGCACCTGCAGCACCATTTGGATTTGCTTGTGCATATAGTTTTTCAGACATTGCGTAAAATGCTTGTTTTAATTTTTCAGTTGCTTCTTTTATTTTATCAATATCAGAACCTTCAAGAGCTTTCTTTACATTCTCTATTTCTGCTGTAGCTTTTGCTTTTTCTTCTCCGCTTATCTTGTCACCTAATTCATCTACTGTCTTTTGGCAGTTGTACATTAAGCTTTCAGCTTCGTTTCTAGCTTCTATTTCGTCTTTCTTCTTTTTATCTTCTGCAGCATGTGCTTCTGCGTCTTTAACAGCTTTGTCTATATCTTCATCTGTTAAGTTTGTTGAAGCTGTAATAGAAACTTTTTGCTCGTTTCCTGTTGCCATATCTTTTGCAGATACGTGAACTATACCGTTAGCATCTATATCAAATGTAACCTCAATTTGTGGAACTCCTCTTGGTGCTGCTGGAATTCCTGTTAATTGGAATCTTCCTAATGTTTTGTTGTATGCAGCCATTTCACGTTCACCTTGTAATACATGTACTTCAACTGATGTTTGACCATCTGCTGCTGTTGAGAATATTTGTGATTTCTTTGTTGGTATTGTTGTATTTCTTTCGATTAATTTTGTGAATACACCACCATATGTTTCAATACCTAATGATAATGGTGTTACATCTAGTAATACTAAGTCTTTAACATCTCCTGATAATACACCACCTTGAATTGATGCACCTATTGCAACACATTCATCTGGGTTTATTCCTTTATCTGGGTCTTTTCCTGTTATTTTCTTAACTTCTTCTTGTACACAAGGAACTCTTGTTGAACCACCAACTAATAATACTTTATGAATATCTGCTGATGTAACTCCTGCATCTTTCATAGCTTGCTCTACTGGTACTCTTGTAGCATCAACTAAATCTCTAATTAATTCTTCGAATTTAGCTCTTGTTAATGTTACATCTAAGTGTTTTGGTCCTTGAGCATCTGCTGTAATGAATGGCAAGTTGATTTGTGTTTGTTGCATTCCAGAAAGCTCTATTTTAGCTTTTTCAGCAGCTTCTTTTAGACGTTGCATAGCCATTTTATCTGTTGATAAATCTATTCCATTTGATTTTTTGAATTCTGATATTAAGTAATCTATAATTCTTTGGTCAAAGTCATCTCCACCTAAGTGTGTATTACCATTTGTAGCAAGAACTTCGAACACACCATCACCGATATCAAGTATAGAAACATCGAATGTTCCACCACCTAAATCGTATACCATTATTTTTTGGTCTTGATCTTCTTTATCCATACCAAATGCTAAAGCTGCAGCTGTTGGCTCGTTTATGATTCTTAATACTTCAAGTCCTGCAATTTTTCCTGCATCTTTTGTAGCTTGTCTTTGGC
>ENA-OPSR01000155-OPSR01000155.1-human-gut-metagenome-genome-assembly--contig:-NODE-155-length-32115-cov-5.602339_pt1 | contig 32115 bp, 23 predicted proteins | sample MGYA00241459_ERZ501910 | MGnify/ENA primary metagenome ERZ501910 (study PRJEB25962, sample SAMEA2042504) | human gut metagenome | biome: human gut; feature: human-associated habitat; material: faeces...
ACGAAGCAACTTTCATTGTTCTAAGGACAGAATAATCTCTTTCGATTCTTTATATACAGCCCATGTCTGATGGCATGGGAAGAGAACCCGCGTATCTGTCTTCACATGCAACTAATCGCTATTTTATCCCGAACTGAGGTAGGTGATTATTTCACCATGACCTTTGCCGTTGTCTGACGACCCGTAGCGTCCGTTGCCTTCACGATGTAGAGGCCCTTGGCGAGGGCGCTGATGGTGGAGGCGGACTGAGCAGCCACCTGTCCGTCGAGCGTGTAGGCCGTGATGGCGGTGGCACCCGGAGCGGAGATCGTGTTGCCAGCCACGAGGATGGTCAGCTTCTGTCCCTTGTCGAGCGGCTTGACGGTGGTCAGCGTGTGATCGACGGTCACGGTGCAGGCCATGGTCAGCGTACCTACGGTCACGTTGATGTTGGCCACGCCGTCCTTATAGGACGTGATGTGGAGTGTAGCCACTCCGTCCTCGCGCGACTCGATATCCACGTCGGCTACGTTGGAATTGTCGCTGACGGCCGTGATGTCGTCGGCGCTCTGTCCATAGACTGTGGCCGTGATGTAGCAGTCGGCGTCGTTGTCCAGCAGCACGGCGTTATCGCTGAGCGTGAGTACCAGGGCTGTGTTCTCGAAGTAGAGTACGGGAGTAGTCTCGGCCGACTTCCACGGAGCTTTGGTATCCTGTCCGAAGGCGTAGCCCATCTGCTTGAAGAAGTCGTCGTTGAGGTCTGCCACCTTCACCGGTGCGCCGTCGAGGCTGCTGTCGGCAGATCCCTCTGGAGCGGCCGTGCTATAGTTGCTGGCCAGGCCCTTCTCCTCCAGCGGAGTCTCTCCGTCCTCGTAGTACTCGTTGGCGATGGTCCATCCTGCAATGGCGTGGACGGTCTCGTCGGGCTCCTCGGCGTTGACCGTGCCCGTTGAGACGCAATGGCTGATGACGGGCGTCGTCTGCTGGCTCCAGTCGGCTGCCAGACTACCCACGATGCCACCTGCCGAGAGTCCGCTCCAGTTGGCCTCCGTGGCCGTCACGCTGCCGTTGAAGACGCAGCGATCGATAACGCCGCGTGAGCTCTCGCCGACAATGCCTCCGATGGTGTTGGCTGCTACGAGCTTGCCCGTGGCGTGGCAGTCATTGATGGTGTCGTTGGCAGAGAAAGAACCAGCAATGCCGCCGACAGAAGAGTCTCCCGTGATCTCTGCGTTGGAGGCGCAGGCCGTGATCTTCGTGCTTGTAGCCGTGCGGCCCACGATGCCACCCACAGGGCTGGCCTCGGGCGTGTTGATGTTGCCCTGGAAGGAGCAGTCGTTGAAGTTGGTGTAGAGGAACGAACCACCGACAATACCACCGATGGTTGCGTCGGCCTCACCTGCGATCTGACCGTCGAAGACGTGGACGTTGGAGATGTTGTCCTGCGTGCTCTCACCCGCCAGTACGCCGACAAACTGGTTGTCGTCCGTCACCTGGATCGTGGGGCGAGCGAAGACCAGGTCCTTCACCTCCACATCCTCGCCGAGCATGCCGAAGAGGCCTGCGTGGGCGTCGTTGGTGGCGATGGAGAGGTTGACGATGGCATGGTGTGCGCCGTCGAAGGAGCCGTTGAATGTCGGTACCGGCGTCCAGTCGTAGTTGTAGTCGTTCATGTCGATGTCGGCTGCCAGGCGGTAGGCCGAGTCGGGAGCTGCTGCCATGTAGTTCAGGTCACCGACGGTGGAGATGAGATACGGGTTCTCCTTGCTACCGTTGCCACCCTTGGCAAACTTGACGAACGGCAGCTCATAGAAGTTGAGGTCGTAGTCCTGCGTGTTGTTGTCGTAGTAGGCCACGAGCAACTCGTTCTTGGCGTCGCTCATGTTGACCACCGAGGCCGTGCGGAAGGACTTGTCGTCGTCGCCGCGGAAGGTGCGCAGGATGGTGCCGTCCTCCTTGGCAATCTCCAGGATGTTGTCGATCTTGTTGGTGCCGTCGGTGCGTCTCTTCTTGGCGATGTAGATATAATGCTGGCGGTAGTGGCACTATCTTCCTGCAATCCGATGGAGCGCAAGGCAAAGAACCGAATAAAAGAGTGCATGAAACAGTTTGCTATGAGCGACGACTATAGTATTGACAGTATGAACGTAGTGTACTCAAATGATACTATTTGTGTTGTAACTTTTGCTTCCAAAGGACTTGGCATCGATGGTGAGCCAATGAACAAATGGGAGTACTATTTGACAAAAAACACTTTAAGCAATGGAGGGTGTGTCGTTCGCGATGGTATTTGGCCAATGGATGGTCTCTTTGGACTTAGGACGCCGTTTGTTTCGTTCATACCTGTTTATATAAAGAATGTTCCAAGCGTGAAAGATGATTTAAAGAGGCGTGGCTTGCAGATAGGCACAAAAGCTGCTGACGATTATATATATTCTCTTATTGCGCAAGCATTTGTCAGACAGTACGGAGCAGAGATTCCCAATGAAGGTTTTTAAAATTTAACATCATGGAGAAAAAGAAGAATGACACGACGATGACAGTTGTCGCCGTCGTACTTGTAGGCATTGCGGTTGGATTCCTCTTGATCCGTCATTTGCGTGAAAGCAAACGGGAAAAAGAATTAGAACGGGTCGAGCAGGATTACAGAGATGATATGCGGGAGCTTGATGAAATTAGAATGAGGTTCGAGTATGGCAATGACGAGGAGAAAGTCAGGGCCTATCAGGAGCTGAAAGAGAAAATGAGACAACACGGAATGTATGTCGAAGAATAGCGAACGCGCACGACCGTTTTGAAACAAGTGATAGTAATCAACAACAAAGTACTTATAAATTATGTAAATTATGGATGAGATTATTGTACTTTTCTCAGTGGCAATTTCCGTATTCAACATTATCCTGCTTATAAAGATTTGGGGTATGACGAACGACGTAAAGGAGTTGAAAATGTTCTTCGTTGACGGCAAAAAGCCAAAGAAAGAGGAAGAAGAACAACCTGTAGAGGTTCCTGAATCTTTGGTTAAAGCGGTGGAACGTCAGATTCCAAAAGATCAGGCAGAGAGGAAAGATTTGTTTATGGGCACGACAGTGTAGTATTGTCACGCCCAGAGAGGTTTTGGCCCACCTTGCACGAAGCAGGGCGGGCTTTTTCATTCCATCGACTTCAATCATCATCGTCCCGAAGGAATCCCGAGACCATCCCGAAGGATGAAAAACGTGAAAGTTTCATTTCCCAAACTTTCTTTCATCTTTCAGAAGCGGCCATACCTTTTTATTGGCATCAATAAAATGGTTTCCCCTATAATGTGTTAAAGTTTTGTTAAATCTAACCAGGGGAGAGTAATGTTTGGGGGATTGTTCGTAACTTTGTGGCGTCTAAAAAATTCAGCGGTATAGTTGCCGCATCTTCTGCAAAGAGGGTGCGTTTATTGTACCACCTCTTACGAATATAAAGTAATTTATATAGAGATTACTGCGCCGTGTCGATGGATAGGAAACTGCCATCGGAGGTTTTGCTGAAAGAACCTTAGACAACACGTAGCGCAGTTTTTTCGTGTCTAAAATTTCAGCGATATGAATACAAATGTAATTCTGTCAAAGGATAGTAACCCAAGCGACATTGAGCGTTACTTCCGTGGTGTGTTGGCTTTAGACCAACAAGAAAAAGTGTTTTCAGTAAACCTTGATGACGTTTGGCAGTTGGTTTACTCCGAAAGAGGAAAGGCGGTGAGAGCCTTAAAAGCAAATTTCATAGAGAATGTGGACTTTTTACCGCTTGCCCAAAATGGCAAGCGGTCAGATGACGGCAGATTTGCAGGAGGTGGTACAGATTACTACCTCACTTCCGCTTGCTTGGAGTACTTTGTAGCTCGCAAAGTTCGCCCGGTGTTCGAGGTTTACCGCAGAGTGTTCCATCACGCAGTTTCACAAGTTCAGCAGCAGGTTCCTTTACAAGAACGACTTCAAGCAAAATGCACGTTCGCCGACTGGAGCGCAAAGTTCCTCAACCTGAACGATGCAAGCAAGCTGGGTATGGCAAAGCGTATTGGCAAAATGGTGGGCCTTGAAGACACCTTGCCAATGGCCGTGAATGCGGGCACGGAGAAACCCGTGACGCACGCCTCCCGCGATCTTCTTCTTTCTCATGGTGTGGGAATATCCACGCAGGCTTTCAACAAGGTTTTGGAGATAAAGGGAATTGTCAAACAGGCCACACGCCCTGGACGTGGCGGGAAAGTGCATAAATGGATGGTATTGCAGCCCGCATTTGACAAGTACGGACAAAACCAGCAGCATCCCAACTACCAGCAGCAGACGCAGATAAGATGGTATGATGCTACTTTTGCCGAGTTGCTTACCATTGTCGGCCTCAACAAACAAACGTCGCTCTCCATGCAATAGTGTGCGCGATAACACAAAAATGAAACGGAGGAAATCAATTTTTACATATTAAATACAATAAGCAATGGAAAAAACCGTTATGAATGAGAGTGCAAAGAACAGAGTGTTGAACCCGAAGCTGGCCAAGGTGCTTGTCAGCCTCCACACCGTCTATAAGGACTTCGTGGATGAGACCGATCGGGCGCAGGGCGAATACGGCGTCCACCTAAGCGGCCGGGTAGATGACTTTGTGGAGCACTACAATGCCATGTGCGACGACATAACCGACGCTATGGGCAAGATCATGGCCGTTGAGGTCAATAGCATAGAAGAGGACGACGAGAGCGGTCACCAAGAAGAGGAGGCCACTACTTCAAGCCTCGAATAGAATAGGAAAAGAGTTTTTGATTATTATATAAATCCATTTCCTGCTGGTTCGCGAGAATAGGCAGTTTTTCCAAAAGCCAAGAAGACATAGAACCTCGGATGACCCAGGGAGGGAGGCGCGCGGGCAATGTGCTCCCGCCTCATCTTCCTTTCCTTTGGACAGGATAAACTTTTCCCTTCAAACCAAAAAGAGATACAGGTTCTGGTAAAACCCGTGGGGGCGTGCGGGTCAGGCGTGCGTCCCCATCCTTTTTCCTTTGAACCGGACAAACTCAGATGCTTTTAGTACTGGTTAGTTTTTAGTTAATTGTGTTATTCCATAACAAACCGTTCGCGAGAATAGTTAGTTCTTTTGTTTATGGTTAATTGAAAGTGTTCAGAGTTGGTTGCCCGCGAGGGTAGCCAACTTCTTTCAACGAGACTTCAACTGTTGCAGACCTACGACATACTCATAGTTAATACACATAGAAAGGTTTTGTTTTTTAGTTTCGAGTGAATGTTTTGCGGGGATGGCCGTCCGTGAGGATAGCAGCCCCTTTCTTTAGTCTTACGAATGATAATATTTGTACATCCCCAGCGGGGGGAATGCCATTATTCAATATAGTGTGGCTTTATTCACATTTTTGTGTGTCTTTTTTCCCTGTCGTCCGTGAGGATAGCAGGGTTTTTCTTTTCCTTCAAACCTACCCTACACTTAGAATCATCTGTAATGATGAGGTGTTTGGCCGTACCGAGCCCGCAAGGGCGTACTGGATGGGAGGGGGCACGTTCCTTTCCCATCCGCTTTTTCTGACCGCCAGGCATCCCAAAATCATTCCTTCATGATATGGCGATTGTGCCAATATGGCCTCAACAATGGCCGTCGCCCTGCCCGTCCTGGCTCCCACCGATTCATGTAACTATGTGGACGGAAGACGGGATGGAGATAGGCGCAAAAAGTAACTATCCGTAAGTAGCGCTTTTCCCAAAATCAGCAAGGCAAACCGTATTGCAACTGTTTCATAACTGTTGCAGAACCGTTTACAAGGCGTTTCAACACCTTTGTAAATAGTTGTGTTTTAGAAAGTTACAAGCCGATTACTGTTGCACAACTGTTTCAAACTGTTTGTAACTGTTTGCGAACCGTTTACGGGTGTGTTTTTGGGCAGGATTGCTTACAGACTAATAGTTAAGCAATATTGCCGTTTTTGCGTTAATCTGTTAGTTTTCTCCCGTCTTCTTGGCATGTAACCACTATGTAACTGTGGGAAAAACCGAGAGTGGATATACAAACTTTAATATTTGTGTTATTATTGTACTTATAATTCGGGGCAATATCCAATGTATGCCGTGGTCTTAACTTTTGTTATTGTACTTATAAACGAAGCGTAACACATTGAGCCTCAAATATTTACGGCGTTTTTGCTTGGAAGTTTGGTATCAAAACGCTTATCTTTGCACCGACAATTCTTTTCATTAAGTCCTGCTTGGGGTTGCGGCGGAGGAGATCACCCGCTGCTTCCCAAGGCCCTGCCAAGTGGATTTGGTGCATCCTTCGTGGAGGGTAGCGGGTTCGACTCCCGCCAGAGCCGCCAGGACAAAGTGAGAGAATAACTTGGAAGTCGCGCTCCATGTCTCAAATAGGATTAAGTCCATCTTTATAGGTAACACTATATATGCCCCTATCCTGAGTTCGTTGTGCGCGACACGAGCAAAGGATGGGGGATTTTCGTCCCATGAATTTAGGATGTATTTTCCAGTAACTAAGTTATGCATTTTTCCTGCTGGTTCGCGAGAATAGGCAGTTTTTCCAAAAGAATACAACATTAAACAAAATATAGAACGAAATGAAAAGAATGACAAGAAAAGAAGCTGCCGAGTATCTCGGCGTTTCAATCAGCACTATCTCCAACTACATGGCAGAGGGGTTGCTTGGTGGATTCAAGGATCACAAAAACCTCATCTATGTGAATGCTGAGGACGTGGAGAAGTATGCAAAGCAATACCGCATGATTCCTGCCAGCGAGAAAATGCTCCAGGAGAAGCTTGATGAGTTGGAACGGTTGCGCAATGAGGCAAAAGAAGAGATTGCCGAGTTGCGGAAAGGACTTCTTGGCCCTACTTTGTCTCGTTTCAATCATCCAGCCATGGGATGGGCCATAACGACCCTGATCGAGATTGTAGGAGACGTCCATATTCCGCGTAGAGAAGAAAGTGTGTTGCATGGAGTGCTCATAGGTGAAGATTTGGTCGATCTTGCCGAAGAAAAAGGCGTGACGATAGAACGCATACGGCAGATAACAATCAGCGCCTGCCGACACCTCTGCGACAAAGTGCAAGAGTTAAGGAAAGACTTAAAGAGCAATGCCAAGCTATTGAAGGAGAATGAGGCCCTTTGCCATGATATAATCGTTCTCCAAGAATTTATCAAAAACATACCCGGCGTAAAATTTGAACGGGAGCTCCTTACGCCTCCTGCCTTGTTCTACAAGAAAATATCTAATTGTGGATTCAGCGTCCGAGTAACAAATAGTCTGACCTTCGGAGGTATTGAGACCGTAGGCGACATGATAACGAAATACAACAGCTTTCAGCACATGTTGGCCATGAGTGGTCTTGGCCGGGTAAGCCTCCGTGAGATTGAAGCCTTCATGAAGGAGAACCATCTGGTGTTCCGAAGAAAAAACGAAGGCTACAAGGAGTACTTTGCCCGATTGACCAAATACGGAAAGTATAAGGATCTTCAAAATAGCAATAACAGACGATGAAAGATATTCAGCTAATCAATGATAGTTTCCAGAATTACAAGTCGTACCAGATACCGAAGGCGCAGCTCATTCTGACGGACGTGCCCTACAATTTGTCGAACAATGCCTATGCCTCGAATCCCGCATGGTATATAGACGGAGACAACAGCAAGGGCGAGAGCGACTTGGCCGGCAAGAAATTCTTTTATTCCGACGATGAGTTTAGACCGGCAGAGTTCATGCACTTTTGCTCCAAAATGCTCATCAAAGAGCCAAAGGCCAAGAACGCCGCCCCATGTATGATTTTGTTCTGCGCCTTCGAGCAGCAGTTCCACTTCATAGAGTTGGGCAAGAGGTACGGATTGAACAACTACATCAATCTCGTTTTCCGCAAGAAATTCTCTGCACAAGTCTTGAAGGCAAACATGAAGATTGTTGGCAACTGCGAATACGGATTGGTTCTATATCGTGAGAAGTTGCCAAAGTTCAGGAACAATGGCGGCATGGTGTTCAACTGCTTCGACTGGGGGGGGGGATACGTCCACACCTCACGTTCATCCAACTCAGAAGCCCGTGCCACTATTGGAGCGACTGATAGAGATATTCACTGACCCTGGCGATGTAGTGATTGATCCGTGCGCAGGAAGCGGGACTACCCTACTGGCCGCAGCCAATCTGAAACGCAAGGCTTACGGCTTCGAAGTGAACAGAAAGTTTTGCGACGACGCAAGGCAGAAGGTGTTAAGGCGGATCCAGCCCAACTTGTTCGTTTGATACGAAAGGCGGGCCATTATAAACAACGAAACAACATAAGACAATGAAAGTAAGATTAGCAAAGAAACTGGCGCTCAGGCCGATGTGCAAACTGTCAACACGATGGATCATGCGGTTCTTCAACAATAACGCGAGGTTTGACAAAGCGTTTAGGATGATTAAGCGAAAGCGCAAATGACCAATATAAGCGTGTCTGTGCATCCAATAAGTCACCATGTGGAATGGAGTGGATGGGGGGCAGTCTCTCCTGCCCTTCGTGCCGCTGCCTACAAGGGTGCTTGATAGAACATGAGTAACGACAAAGAAATAAGACGACATGACAGAAGAATATATGAAAAGGAAATATGAAGATCTTGAATCAATGAAAGATGAGCAAAATACGGACTGCACGGTGATACTGCTTTTGTGTGTACTTTTGCTATTGCAAATGATCTTTCTATTGCTTTTCGCCTTTGCTTGAACATGAAAAAGTATGACATATATCAAAAGCATCGTGGTGACAACAAGGGTGAACGTGACGGACGGACCTTGCCCTCACGATAAAGACAAACTAATTCAAAATGGTATTTATCAAGAAAATGATTAACAATGGATGCACCCAAATCTATGGGAGCAACATCGATCTGACGGGAAAGAGCATCAGTTTCACATCCGACGGCATCTATGTGAACGGGAAGCCGATTGAAGTGTTTGATGAAAGTGAGATACCCGTCCTGAAAATTGAGATAACGGGAAACGTTGAAAGCCTGACAACAGAAGAAGGAGAGATTACCGTGAATGGGCATGTCGGGACGGTTGTTTCAAAGGACGGAGACATCAAATGTCGGACGGTTGGGGGCAATGTGGAGAACAAGGACGGAGACATCTATTGCGGAAAAGTCATGGGAAACTGTTACACAAAGAACGGCGACATTTACTGCAACAAATAGGTGTGAATAATGTGCGAGCAATAAACTGCCCCCCAGATAAGTGCAACTATCACGGCCCATTACCGCAAGGAAGGCTTCGGGAACATCCTTCACGGGACGAGCTCGATGACCAAGGCGCCAGCAATATTGGTAGAATACGAATGAACAGATTGTAACAAAAACAAATATTGTATAAAATACGGACTTCCCTACAAAGGGAGCAAAAACAAACTGGCGGAGCGCATTGTGCGCCTCATGCCAAAGCGCACACACCTCGTGGATTTGTTTTGCGAGGAAACAAGAGAGTACAACTTAGTTTGTTCTAAACAAAATTGCACAAATGTTCAAAAGTGTGCAATTTCTGATTATACGGACTGATTGAAATTACCAAACATATTCTTTCGTTTTATGTCTATTTAAGTGGCGGGGGATGCGTGAGCACCTCTCGCCATGCTTTTAGTATGCTCATACTAAAGAACATGTTAGCAAAAACGCCATTTCCTTAACACGTTTCATGCGACATGTTAAGGAAATGACATTTTGTTAACATGATAATTCAAACAGATTACACCTTGCTATGACTGTGATTAGTGTTTACCTCCTAATCGGTCCTGCTTAGGGCCAAGTCGGCATTGAGCGCATTGATAACCTTTCTGTTGGCCTCATCTATCTTTCGGTTGTCGAAATTGATGTATAGGTCAGTTGTCGTCGAATCCCATTCGCTATGACCGAGGGCCTTTCCTATCACCTCCTTCGGAATGTCAAGGCTGGCCGCTATCGTGGCCCATGAACGCCTGGCCGTGTACCACACAATATCATCGTGCAATGGCTTCAACTGCTTCTTGATAAGTGCGCCCCTGCGATTCTTCACCAATTCTACCTTTCCTATCCTCTTGATGTAGTCTCCAAGTCGTCGTTTGAAACTCGACAACTTTGTGCCATCATCCAGGAAGCGGACAAGATGCTTCGTACCATGGTACTTGTTAATAATCTCCAGGGCCTCGGGCTCTACCTTGATGTCATACAGACGGCCCGTCTTCTTGCGCCTATATACAATGCGTCCGTGCTTGATAGCATTCGCGGGCAGCTCAAGAAGGTCAGAAAGATTGATGCCGATAAGATAGAATCCGAGCAGGAACATGTCACGGTACTTCTCCATGAAGTCCTCTACCTCAATGTCTCTGTATTCGCGCATCTCCTCTATGGATAGGTACAGAAACTTTTGTCGTTCCGTTTTGATGGTGAACTTGCGGAACGGGTAATTCTTCGTTTCCTCGTTGTCTATTGCCCAGTTGAATACGGCCCGCATGTTGCGGAAGTCAATGGCAATTCCATTCATCTTGCGGCCACGCATGATTTCGTGTGCCAAGAAACCGTCAAGCCACCTACGGTCAATATCATCGATCAATGCCTTTTCGTCGTACATGACCAGCCGCTTTCTCGTAGTCTCATAGATACCACGGGTGCTTTCGTTGGTCTTTGTCTCCATAAACTCCTCGAAGTAGTGGACGAGTGATTGTCCCGACTGAGGCTCCTCGCCGTTAATGATAGCTTTGATATTGCGCCTCATCAACTCGAAGGGTTCATCCAGGTGTTTCTCCATATATGCGTCTATGGAGGAATAGAGACTTGCAAGGCGTGCCGTCTTTGCCGTACTGTTTGGCGTACTGTTTGGAAACACGAGGCCCGAGAACTTTTCGCTACTCCTCATGCCAGTACTTACTTGGAATCTTTTCTTCTTGTAAGAAATAATGAAGTACACACAATTCGTCTTTCCATCGACGTATGGCTTAATGCTCGTTATCATAATTTATACAGGTGTTTTTTCACTGATAATCAAACCTGCCGTTTTTTACTCACAGATTTACCCACAAAATCGCCAGATTTAGCCACGTTTATGACGGGTTATTTGCCAAATTTTCCGTATGAATATAGCTGTTTTCTGATTTCTTTTTTACAGAGAAATTTTGTAAGGTGTTGATTTTCAGTGTATTCCTGCTAAAGAGCGGAATACGGGAGTCGAACCCGCCTCCTCGGCTTGGAGGGCGGCTGCCGACTATCTTTTCTTGCGCGCAAAAGGCGGCTTTCCTGCAGGTATGATCATGGGTCAAGAAACTCTCGCAGCCTCCTGTCCCTTCTCCTTATATATATAAGGTCTTTGTCAAAATCAAAATAAGGTCTTCGTCAAAAGTCCTTTTTGTCGGTTTGATTTATGAAATTCAGGCCAACGCGATGGCCCATCCGACCCAAATCTCAAGTTGGCCCCGATGGGCCCTTTGGGCTGGCGAATATGTGTCGTGAGACACGAAAAAAACGACTTGGTGCCGCCCAGGCCGCTGGGCGGCACCAAGTGTGAGAGATATTATCCGCAGTGGAAGTGACGCTCCACGAGTGCCTGGAGCTTGCTGTCGTCTCCGGCGATGTCGTCGCGCATCGTGCGATCGTTGAAGGCGCGGAGTTCCTTGAGGATACCGTCGATCATCTTCGGTGAGAAGACGCCATACTCCTCGTAGACGGCGCGCTGCTGCTCCAGGCAGTCGGCCGATGCGGCGCAGCTGTCGGGCAGCGCCTTCATGGCTGCGAGCTTGGCAGCATTCTCCGGGGCGTGGATGTCTCCGTCGGCGAAGGTCTGCTCGGCCACCTCCTCGGCGTTGGGCATCTCGAAGCCATGGCGGCAGGCCACGCAGAGGCCGGCCAGGAGCTGGAAGATGTCGGCAGAACCGTCCGGTGAGCGCATCTCCACGGTCTGCTTGGAGGTGTAGTTGCGCTCCACGTGGGGCTCGTTGGGGTTGGCCTCCATGCACATGTCGCGGCCCGAGGTCCATCCCAGCGGCACGCGCACGAGCACGGAGCGATTGGACATGCCCCAGCAAATGTTCGTCGGGGCCTCCTGGTGCGGCACGAGGCGCAGCCATGACATCGGGTTCTTGTTGCCGAAGGCGGTGATGCTCTGTGCCAGGTCCATCATGCCTGCGATGGCCTTGCGGGCCTCCACGGAGAGCGTGCGCTCCGGGGTGAGCATCATGTTGCGGCCGTCCTTCATGATTCTCATGTGGATGTGCATGCCGCTGCCGGCCTTGCCGACGATGATTTTCGGCGAGAATGTGATGTTGTAGCCCTCCTGATGGCCGAGGTTGCGGATGATCCACTTGGCCACGAGCAGCTCGTAGGCGCACTCATCTGCTGGCACGGGGAGGAACTCGATCTCGTTCTGCTCATAGCAGAGGCCGTCCTTGGTGAAGTTGCCCACCTCGGAGTGGCCGTACTTGATGCGGCCGCCACACTCGGCGATGAGCTTCATGCAGCGCGTGCGGAAGTCGTTGGCCTTGGCGAAGGGAGCCGTCTCGTGGTAGCCCTTCTGGTCCGTGGCGGGGAAGGAGGGGTCGTTGGCTTTGATGACGTAGTACTCCAGCTCGCCCATGGCCTGGAATTCCATGCCCGTGACTTTGTGGAAGGCCTGCATGGCCTTTCTGAGTGTATGCTCCGGTGCGGAGGCCAGCGGCTGGCCGTCGCGGTCGAAGTAGTCGCAGAGCAGGCAGAGTGTCGGGATCTCCTGGAACGGGTCGATGAAGGCCGTGCGGAAGACCGGCAGCACGTAGAGGTCGCTGCTGGCTGCCTCGATGGAGGAGAAGAGCGAGCTGCCGTCCACGCGCTCACCACAGGTGAGGATGGTGTTGAGATAATCGGCGGAGTTGAGCATGAAGTTGAGCGTCTTCAGTCGTCCGTCGCCGCCAGGGTACATCAGATTGACCATGCGGATGTCGAAATCCTGCACGACGCGGATGATATCTTCCTTGGTGAAGTCCTTCGGGGCCTTGCCCAGATGAGCGGCCACGCGGTTAGCCGTAGCCAAAAAATTGTTTGCCATTTGCTTTTAGTTATTTTTTATTTCGGTTTTGTTCTTTTGTCTCGCCGCCTTCCTGCGGCGTTTGCTTGCGCAGCGGTCTTCTGCTGCAGGCGTGGACAAAGTTAGGCAATAACTTTGGAATGAGCAAATATTTTTTAGGAAAATAATTGTTTGATGTCTTTTGGGGTCCCGTCCTACGATGGTGTGGAATATTTGCAAACTTGCGTTTTTAACGTTTAACGTTTAACGTTTTTGTTTTAGTAGGGGTTCGTTTTGGGGCCGGTCAAACCGCGCTTGGTAGTGAAAAACGAAAAAGAACCGACAAAAAGATTTGGCGGAAACGTAAAAACTTATTATCTTTGCCCCCATGACAGAGAAGAAGGCAGGGGAGGAAACCCCCAGCGGCGGCTCTCGCAGGCCGTCGGCGAAAACCACGAAGCGCGGCGCCAAGGCCAAGAAGGCCGACGTCAAGCGCGACATCAGCCACGACCTCATCCCGATAGCGGAGGAGACGTGGCTCCTGCAGCCCATTGCCGTGACGATGATGCGCCACGACTACAGCCAGGTGCAGGTGCGCATCCTCGTGAGCATCGTCGAGAGCCTGCAGAACATCCTGCAGGGAATGCTCAACGGCGGCACCTCGCGCCAGCTCGATATCTTCCGCAGCGACGAGCTCGACGAGGACGGCCGCATGCCCATCAAGATGCCGTTCAAGGAGCTGGGGGTCAGTCCGAGCCACTACCCGCAGCTGCGCAACTCGCTGAAGATGCTCGCCTCCATCCCCGTGGAGATACCTTATAAGACGCAGGAGGGCCGCAAATATACCAAGGCGACCAACCTCTGCGACGTCTATATCCCCGAGGACAACAGCTACTCGAAGTATGCCATCCTCAAGATCGACCGTACCGTGGCCGAGCGCCTCGTCTCCTTCGACTTCGGCTACCACCGCCTGGGCAAGCAGATTGTCTTCGCGTGTAAGAACCGCTACACGCAGCGCATCTACATGTTCATCGCCTCGTGGCTCGACAAGGGCAAGGCCGTCATCGACCCGTTGGAGTTTCGCAAGATGCTTCGGCTGGAGAAGAACTACAAGAAGTTTCCCGACTTCTGCCGCCGCGTGCTCGACCCCGCCCGTTCGGAGCTCCAGAAGCTTGCCGAGGACGGCTTCTGCGACTGCTGGTTCGACTACGACCGCCTCTACCTCCACGGCCAGCGTGGCGGTGAGCCTGACAAGCTCGTCTTCACCATCCATCGTGCCGGCGGTCCGCTCACGGACCAGCTCGCCGAACTCACCGACGCCCAGCGGCGCTACGTGGGCGACATGCTCGTGCGCCACTTCGCCTTCAATGGCGAGGACGCGGCCCGACTGGCGGCCCGCATCACGCCCGAGACCTACCAGGCGGCCGTGCAGAAACTCATGGACCTGCTGGAACGCTTCAAGACCATGGCCGTCAAGGACCGTGCGGCCTACACCTACCGCGCCATGGACGAGCTTATCCGCTCCCGCGAGACTGTGGAGGCCGAGGCCGAGGAAGTAGGCGACAAGAAAGAGGAGAAAGAAGACGAGAAAGTTGACGGCAAAGAGGCCGCCAAGCCGAAGGCACGAACGGCCAAGACAGGGGAAAAGCAAGCAACAGACGAAAAAGTAGAGAAAATTACCAATAATTAACGCGTAATGTCGACAAAAATCGCTACATTTGCATCCCCAACGGCGTGTGCCTATTAACCGATGTCGAGGTGAGGGCTACGTCCCACGCCGCAACAAAGAAAATGTAAACAGACAGATAGATAACCATAGCAAGCCATGTCAAAGTATAATATTACAGAAAACAAGCAGCAGCGTCCGGCCGCCTATCGTACCACGGTGAGCCCAGAGGTGATGGACGAACTTCAGAGAAAGGTCATCCAGAAGATCGTCGTGGAGAAATGCTACCGCGACAAGAACTACTCCGCCCGTCAGCTGGCGCAGGACCTTGGGACGAACACGCGCTACATCTCCGCCGTGGTCAACAACCGGTTCCACAAGAACTACACCGAACTGGTCAACGGCTACCGCGTGGAGGAGGCCATGTCGTTGATGGTGGACCGCCGCTACCAGAAGACCAACATCGAGGATATCTCCGCCATGGTCGGCTTCAGCAACCGCCAGAGCTTCTACGCGGCCTTCTACCGCTTTGTCGGAAAGACCCCGCGTCAGTATCGCGTGGAGGAACTGGAGAAGCGCGCCATCGACACCACGCCCAAGAAGCGCGGTCGCAAGCCCAAGAACAGACAGGAGGGCAACGCCTAAGCCCACTCATCTCATAGAATCAAGACACATGAATCAACTCATCGTTTCGTCCTACGACGAATTTGCCTCCTACCTTGGCAAGAAGCTCGGCGAGTCCGACTGGCTTCTCGTCGATCAGGACCGCATCAACCTCTTCGCCGACGCCACGCTCGACCACCAGTGGATCCACGTCGATACCGACCGCGCGGCCAAGGAGAGTCCTTATGGGTGCACCATCGCCCACGGTTATCTCACGCTCTCGCTCCTGCCCTATATGTGGGCCCAGGTGCTCGAGGTGCGCAACATTTCCATGCTCGTCAACTATGGCATGGACAAGATGCGCTTCGGCAAGCCCGTCAAGGTAGGCAGCCGCGTGCGCCTCGTGGTCTCGCTCGACAGCATCGAGAACCTGCGTGGCATCTGCAAGGCTGGCGTGAAGTTTAAGATTGAGATTGAAGGCGAGCGCAAACCGGCCCTGGAGGGCATTGCCACCTTCCTCTACTACTTCAAGTAGCGCACGGCCATGGCCCGTCTCGAAATCCCCCGTGGCCCACGCCGCAGGCACCACTTCCTGCGCGACGCGATCCTCGCTTTGGTCTTTGCCGCCACGGCGGCATCCTGTGCGAGCCATCGGAACGTGGGCGGGGCTGGAGCGGGACAGACGTTTCGCGACGACGCGGTGAGGGTGCCGCGGGAGTATCATTTCGCCGACCTCAACGGCGAGCAGCTGGAGTCGGCCCGCCGCTTCGGTATCAGCCGTCCCATCAAGAATCGCAAGGAGGCCCGCCGCAAGACACGCCACCTCAAGAAGGTGAGGAGCTGCCAGCTCTACCTTGTCGATCCGCTCACCCACTCCGTGCCCTATCTGACCAAGGGCGCACGGTCGCTCCTGGAGGACTTGGGCGAGGGCTTCCAGTACATCCTCCGCCGCGAGGGCTATCGTCCCCACCGCATCATCGTCACCTCTCTGCTTCGCACGGAGGCCGACGTGACCTCGCTCCGCAGGGTCAATGGCAACGCTGCACGCAACTCCTCCCACCTCTACGCCACCACCTTCGACCTCAGCTACACGCGCTTCAATCGCCTCTCTACGGAGGGCAAGCCCGTGAGCAATGCGGAAATGGCCCGCATTCTCGCCATCCTGATCGACGAGTTTCGCAGCCGTGGCGACTGTGTGGTGATCTTTGAGCAAAACCAGCATTGCTTCCACATCACCGTGAGGCGATAGATCAGGGGCTTTGCCCCTTTTGCCTTTTCCATCGTATCCATCACCCCCTTCCGAGGTGATGTTTTTTTATGCCCTTTGCTTTCGCGTGCCTAGGATGCCACGTCCGACCGCCAGACCCATAGCGGACCTCCCTGGAAGCGGACGAGCAGCTTGGTCTTCTCTGTTCCCTCGACCACGCCCTTGTCGCCCGGGCGTAGGATGAAGACGGTCCCCGCGTTGAGTTCCTGTATCAGCGACGTGTCGCGCCGCGAGGCCTCGTCAGGCGTAGGCGGGAGCATGTCGAGGCGCGCTGGGTCTGCCGTGGCAAAGCAGGGCTGCGTCACCGTGACGGTGCGGCTGGCCATGTCGGTCTGAAATCCCGCCGCGTTGCGGTTGCGAGCCTGCACCGTTGCGTCGCCTTGGTCTATTCGTTCCGTCTCCACCACGCTGGTAGGCTGTGGCGTGGCGTTCGTGTCGGTCGGGATGGGTTGCGAACCGTCGTCGCCCTTGCCGCTCTTCCCGCCTGAGCAGGCGGCGAGCGTGGCGGCTATAGCCAGGGCTATGAGAAGTCTTTGGTTCATTTTCTCCTTATTTAATATATATTAGAAGGAGCTGCCCAGACGATGTACGGGCAGCTCCTCGCTATTCATTCACTATGCTTGTTTCGCACCGTGGACTATTACCAGATGCGTGCACGCTTGTTTGCCGGGATGAAGAGCTTCTGGCCCTTCTTGACGTTGAAGGCCTTGTACCAAGCGTCGATGTGGGGCAGGGCTGCGTTGACGCGCGCGCTGCTCGGGGAGTGAGGATCGGTGGTGATGATCATCTCGATATACTCCGGACGCATGTTGGAAGCCCATACGCGGGCCCAAGAGAGGAAGAAGCGCTGCTCCGGCGTGAAACCGTCCTTCACGCCGAGGTCCTGCACCTTGAGCGTGTTCTGCAGGGCACGGAAGGCAATGTTGAGACCGCCGTTGTCGCCGATGTTCTCGCCGAGCGTCAGCTGGCCGTTGATCTTGCGGCCCGGCACGGCCTCTACGGTCGAGAAGTAGTCGGCGAGCACCTTGGTGCGGGCGTTGAAGTTGGCCTTGTCCTCTGCCGTCCACCAGTCGTTCTGGTTGCCGTCCTTGTCAAACTGTGCACCCTGGTCGTCGAAACCGTGGCTCATCTCGTGGCCGATCACGCCACCGATGGCACCCAGATTGGCTGCATCGTCGGCCTTCGGGTCGAAGAAGGGCGGCTGGAGGATGGCTGCCGGGAAGCAGATCTCGTTGGTCGTGGGGTTGTAGTAGGCGTTGATGGTCTGCGGCGTCATCTGCCATTCCATCTTGTCCACGGGCTTGCCCACCTTCTCGCTGAGGACGTCGCAGGTCTCCCAGTCGGAGATGGCCGCCACGTTGTCGTAGAGCGACAGGCTCTCATCGACCTTCATGCCGTCGTAGTTCTTCCACTTGTCGGGGTAGCCGATCTTGATGATGAAGCTGCGGAGCTTGTCCTTGGCCTTCTCCTTGGTCTCCTGGCTCATCCAGGTGCTCTCGTCGATGCGCTGTGCCAGGGCGTCCTGCAGGCGGTGTACGAGGTCCACCATGCGCTCCTTCGACGACTCGGGGAAGTATTTCTCCACATACATCTTGCCCAGGGCCATGCCCATGCAGCCGTTGACCAGGCTGACGGCACGCTTCCAGCGCGGCTTGTCCTGCTGCAGACCCGTCATTGTGCTGGAGAGGCGGAACTGTGCGGCGCGGAAGTCGTCGCTCAGCAGTCCGGAGGCCGACGTGACGACGCGTACCTCCATATACGACTTCAGGTCGTCGAGCGGCGTGTCAGCCAGGATCTTCTCCACCTCATGGATGGGCTCCGGCTGCGACACGTCGATGTATTCGAAGTGGGGGAATCCGCCCAGCAGGAAGGTGTTGCCCCAGTCGATGCCCGGGAACTCGTCGCAGAACTGCGCATAGGTCATCTTGTGGTAGTTGGCCGAGATGTCGCGGAGCTTCACCTGGTCGTAGGCCACGCGGGCCAGTCTTGTCTCGATGGCCATAGTGGCTTCCATCTTCTTCTGTGCCGTGGCCTCGTCGTATCCAGCCAGACGCAGCACCTCGACGATATAGGCGCGGTAGGCCTCGCGCACGCGCTTCGTCTGTGCGTCGTCGTTGAGGTAGTAGTCGCGGGTGCCCAGTCCCATGCCTCCCTGTCCGATGGAGACGATGTTGTTCTTGGCGTCGCGGAGGTCAGCGCCCACGCCTATTCCGAAGAGCATCGAGGCCTGGCCGCGGCGGTCCAGCTCGGCAGCCAGACGTTGGTATTCGGCTACGTTCTTCACGGCAGCCACGCGCTGGAGCACGGGCTGGATGGGCTTCGCTCCCTCACGGTTGCGGCGCACGGAGTCCATGGCCAGACGGTAGAGTGATCCGATCTTCTGTCCGAGCGATCCCTGCGGCTGCTTGCCGTCGGCATAACCGAGGATCAAGCCCCGCACCTGCTCCTGCGACAGTTCAAAGAGGTCGGTGAACGCGCCGTTGTCGGCGTGCTCAGCGTCCAGCGGATGGCTCTTCATCCAGCCACCAGCAGCATACTCGTAGAAGTCATTGCCTGGCTTCACCTTCAAGTTCATGTTGTTGCGGTCAATACCGGAGGTCAGCTCCTGGGCGCCAGCGCTTATCGTGGCGAGCAGAGCGAGACCCATCATGATTTTTCTCATTCTCATAGGTATGTTCTCTTTTTTGATGTGTTTTGGCTTCAGTCGATTGTTTGGGCTTCATACCCTATGTGCCCTCACGGCCTACCATGGGCCGCCAGTAGCACTATTATCGTGTGCAAAGGTACAAAAAGCGAGCGAGAATGGGGTGATGCTGCAAAGAAAAGTGATAAAAAAAACCTAAACTGATTCACATCAGCTTAGACCTTCTACTTACTAAAACTAAATTAACCACTAAAAAAACACGTCACAAAGTTACGCATTCCTTCTCGTTACCTCCAAATAAATTTGCTCAAATCTGCCTTTCGTTATGCAAATTTAACCTTTTGTAGAGTAAAATGGGGGGGTAAAACGTAAAATAAGACATTTTTTGTCATATATAAAACTTGGACAAGGTGTGAGGGAGATGGGGTCTTAGAAGATAAGTGAAGGGCCTCATATTCCGAAAGTTCCAAGAAATTGCTTAGTTCCTTTGCCCATATTTTTGTTTTATGGGACGATTTGTTTAACTTTGCATAAATTATAAACCATCCCTCTTCTCGGCTTCATCGTCGGCAGTGGGGCGTAAGAAGGGAAAGGGTTGCTTTGTGTCCAAATTTACCATTTTGACCACTTGCTTGTCCCTTTAATATGAAGAAATAAAGAAATCAATATATCTATAAAACAACAAATCATGATGACGAACAGACAACTATTGATGGCTGCGCTGCTCGCCGCCTCGTCGCTGGGTGCGACGAGCGCCGTGGCGCAGACTGCAAGTCCGCTGTCCCCAGGACTGCATTTCCTGTCCCAGGGACCTGTGAAGGCTGCTGCCCAGTCCGAGAGCGACGACACCAAGCAGGCCACGGTGCTCATCGACGAAGACTTCTCGGGTCTTACGGCCGGATCCGAAGACCAGCCCGATGGCAAGAAATTGGTCAACGACCTGGGCGACTTCGAGAATCCCTCCCTCCTGCGTCCGTACAGTAGCGAACTCGCCGACCGGCCTTGGGGTGGCGAGGGCCTCTATGCCGCTGGTGGCGCCATTGCCATCAAGGACGGCTGGTTTCTCAACACCCCGGCCGGCAACATGGCGGGCGAGGTGACACTGACGTTCCGTGCCCGTCTCGGAGCCGAGGCCTCGGCCACGGAAGGAGCGAAGACCCTCGACCTGATCTTTCTCTCTCGCAAGGACCTGATCGACTACGAGCGTCGCCACTACGACCTGACCCGTGAGTGGCAGACCTTCACCTTCACCTCCGACAAGGGGGCTTTCGAGGCCACGGGCTTTCAGTTTATGGCCAATACCGAGACCACGATCCTCATCGACGATATCCACGTCGAGCGGGTCAGCAAGTCGATAGCCGCTCCCGAGGCCTTCGAGCCGGGCGACGCCACGGAGTATGGCTTCACCGCCGAATGGACGCCCACGCCGACGGCCACGGAGTATCTGCTCTCCGTCTATAGCAAGACCGCGGGCGAGGGCGAGGTGAAGGGCAGTGGCGACTTCTCGCAGGTGCAGGCCGATGCCGACGGCGTGATCGATGCGGCCAATCCTCACTACCCCGAGGGCTGGAACTTCCACTGGGCCGACGCTTCCCGTCCGCACCTCTCCGATGGTGGACCCGACGGCACGCGGGCCCTCATCCTGCGCGACGCGGGCGACTACATCGACCTGCCGCATTGCGACCAGGGCCTCTCGGCGACCACGTTCTGGATCAAGCAGGAGGCAGACCAGGAGGAAGTGCCATACGGCAGCTACGTCCAGCTCTATGCCGACACCGACTACGGTCTCTACGCCTTTGCTTGGATCGACTTCGCCGAATTGGCCGAAGAGGATCTGCGGGCAGGTCTGACCTACGACCTTTCTCCCGCCATCCAGATGTTTGACAAGGTCTATTCCTTCCGCTTGGAGTATTTCCCCGCCGATGGCGACGAGTCGCGAGTATTGATCTCCGACCTCCGCTATGCCTATCCTGCGCCCCCGACGCTCGACTACCGTCTGCAGGACGAGGTGATCGAGGCGCGTGCGCTGGGTGAAGACGAGGATCACGTCACCTACGCCGTCAGCGGCCTCGATCCCGACCGCGACTATTATTATAATGTACGCGCGCGCAACGCAGAGTTCACCTCAGCGGCTTCTGCCGAGGTGGAGGTCTATACCGTCAGCCAGCCCACCGTGCTCGAGGCTGCCGATGTGACCGATTCTTGCTACACGGCCCGCTGGACGAGCCATAAGAAGGTGGATATGTACCGTGTGGAGCAGGTGCAGAAGAACACCCTCGCCGAGGACACGCCGGGCTTCGAGATGCTCTATGAGGACTTCTCGCTCGTGAAGTCGGAGTTCAAGGAGAGCGACATTGCCGATGGTTTCATCGAGCATGGCGAATACACGAGTGGCTATCGTGCCATCGACGACCTCACGCACATCGCCGGCTGGAAGGCTTCGAGCCTGCAGTGGGTAGAGGGCTGGCTCGGCGGAATGGCCGCCACGGGCCAGGAAGGCCAGATTGCGGGTGCCATCAGTACGCCCGTCATTGACCTGAGCAACAACGACGGAGAGTGTAACGTCACCGTGCGTGCTTGGGGACAGGAGGACGACTGGCTCGTCATCCAGGGTGCCAGTCCGGCTTGCTATGCCGGCATCCGCTTCCCCGCCGGTGGATTTGTCGAGGAGACGGTCACGCTTCCGTGCTGCTCCAAGAAGGAGTCGCTCACGTTCTATAGCAACAACTACTATCCCTTCCTTATCGACTACATCCGCATCACGCAGGATCTGAAGGCAGGCGAGACCGTGAGCGTCGTCACCGCATCGCTCCATACGCCCGATGCCGAGACCCAGTCGGTGGTGATGAACAACCCCAACTTCGGCGAGGGCCACGAGGTGGCCTACCGCGTGACGGGTCTCCGCTACCGCCATGGCGACCTGAAGGACATTGTCGCCTCCGCACCCTCCGACCTGATGGTGGTTCGTGGTCCTATCACCTGCGTCCGTCCGGTCCTCGGATCAGAGGTCTCGGTCTTGCCCGTAGCAGGTGGTGTTGTCCTCACCGCTCCCTGTGAGGCCGAGGCCACCGTCCTCACCCTGTCGGGTCAGACGGTCCTTACCCGCCTTTGTCCTGCCGGAACGACCCGCGTCGCCCTCCCCGCGGGCATGTACCTCGTCCGTGTGGGATCTGAGACCTCCAAGCTAGTGGTACGCTAAAACCTCATGAAAACAAGTGCGGGGCGTTCTTCAGATGTTTCTCTGAAAAACGTCCCGCGTTTTTATTGCGAGTTGTATGTTTGAAATACTATTTGGGTTATGACAAAGTATTCGATGTCATACATAGATTCCGTCTCTTTGGATTTGTTGGAAGAGTATGGGGTTCATGTTGCTTCTAAGTCTCACGATGTCCACTGGCCGTTCAAACAACTCTTGTAGCTCATCCTTAATGTGGACCATCGTGAAAAGGTCTGGCTTTGATATTTCTACACAAATATCCACATCGCTATCCTCAGTCTGTTCGTTGCGTGCCACAGATCCGAAGATGCCAATTTTCATGATACCGTATACCTCGGCCTTGGCCTTGGCATACTGGCGTAGGAGTGTGATATAATCATGACGAGTTCTCATGTCCTTTCTCTTTCTGCTGCAAATATAGGATTTAAATTGCGAACAGGCAAGTTTTTCATTTGCTTTCTTTGTGCAGCAGTATGGATTATCGTGTGTCTTTGCGAGCTTACCATGTGCTAAAGAGTGCGGGTGAGGTGGTCTGGAGGGGTGATTTCTGCTGTCGGTAGTTCTATGTTTCGACGTACGAGTCATTTGTTGCTGTGCGCTCCGTAGTGATGGTGGGTGTTCGTATTGTGGCAATAGAAACAAGGGGCAAACGCGATGAAATGGGCATTTTCGCATGTTTTAGGGTCTATTTTCGGGAATTAGAGCAACAGCAGACCTTTTTCTGGAGGGCCGATTCAAAATTATATCGTACATTTGCAACAGAAAATCGAAGAAAAATATTATAGGAAACACAGACGAATGAATTAGAAGACTACTTGAATGGGTGGCGAACCGAGGCGCGATGAATCAGCATCGCGCCTCCGCCAGCCCCCGAAAAAGTTCAGTCCGTGTGACCTACTTCAAGATAGTGACCTATACATTATTAAATAAGGGCCGGGCCGACCGTTCCAGCAATCAGGACGAGAAGCCTAAGTCTGTAACCAAGTAACAACAACTATTATGAACAAAAAGCTACGCTTCATGTGGATGCTCCTGCTCACACTCGTCTGTTCGGCGATATGGGCAGAGAGGTATGACAACAAGAATGAAAACGAGTACTCAAAGGTTTCCTTTGCTGCTGGTACCGACGCAAGTGAGACTAACGTGCTGACCAAAGGTGGCATCACGCTCACCCTCTCCAAGGGTACTTGGGAGGCAGTAAGCCCCGAAGGGGGTACGACTGGCTGGGAGTTTGAGCCTGGCACCACCATCACCGTTACCGGTAATGACATCGTGTACATCTACATGATGTTTACGGGTATCCAAATTGGAGACCCCGCACCATTCGCCTTAATCGATCTGCCGGAAGAATATTATATCGGCGGTTTCAAGAACAACTGGACCTGGCAGTCGCAGTCTGACGGAGTTCAGCCTATCGCGACGCTTACGATCCAGACCGATTGCAAGATGAAAACCATTGATGTCTTTTCCCCCAAGAGTTCTGGTGTGGTCGTCACTCCGCCGACCATTGACTCGGAGGATTTCTTCGACGAGTCCACGACCGTGACCATGACGGCCGACGAGGGTGCCGACATCTACTATACGACCGACTGGAATATCCCGACGGACGCTTCTACCAAATATACGGGTCCGTTCACTATTTCCGAGACTACGACTATTAAGGCCATCGCCGTCAAGGACGGTGTGGGCAGCGCTGTGACCACAAAGACCATCACGAAGCGCAGCAACACGATGAAGGCCCCGAACATCGATGGCGACAATCCGTTCCTGGATTTCACCTCGGTGACCATCACTTCCGGGGGTTTGACCGACCAGATCTTCTACACGCTCGACGGCACCAACCCCACGCCGGAGTCTATCGAATACACAGGTCCGTTCAACATCACTGAGACGACGACCGTTAAGGCTATGTATGTGCGCAATGGCGCTCCGAGCGAGATCGCCGAGGTGACCTTCACCAAGGCCGACATCACCAAGCCCGCTGCTCCGACGATCACGGGTACCACGCCGTTCACCGACCGCTCTCAGGTCATCATCATGCCCGAGCAGGACGACGACGAGGTTCGCTACACCACCGACGGCACCACGCCGGGTCTGGATTCTCCGCAGTACACGAAGCCGTTCTCCGTCATTCAGACCACCGTCGTCAAGGCCATTGCCATCCGCAACGGCATCAGCAGCGACGTGGCCGAGAAGACCTTCGTCAAGCAGACCGAGGGAGAGACGACCATCGCACAGATCCATGAGGGTAAGCAGAGCCTGACGGGTGCCACCATCCGCCTGACTGACGCACTGGTAGCCTATGGCGAGACCGTCAATGGCGCACTCACCTATATCATCCGCGAGGGCAACAAGGCCATCAACGTAACTTCCAACAACGCCGACGTCAGCTTCAAGATTGGCGCCACGCTCAACGGCACCATCAAGGGTGACGTCAACTACAACGGTGGCTTCGTCAACGTGGTCGTCACCGAGGGCGATTTCAGCAGCAACCACGACGGTAGCTACGAGCAGCGCCCCATCACCATCCAGCCTTCTCTGATCGCCGACTATCCTGGCGACCTCGTACGCATCGAGAACCTTACCGCCAGCGTGACCAACGGTGTCTATAAGGCCGTGGTCAAGGACGGACAGGTCAGCTATACCTTCGAGATCACCAATGGTGCCGACTTCGGTCTGAAGCACGGTCAGGAGTATGACATGAACCTCTGGTACTACGCTCCGGGTGCCAATGGCTGCGCCGCCACCACCCGTGTCACCGAGGCACTCATCCACTATGCTGCTCCCGCAGCTCCCACGATCGAGGGTGACGAGTACTTCACCGACTACACCACCATCAAGATGAGCTCTGAGCCGGGCACGACCATCCACTACACGCTCGACGGTAGCAACCCGACCACGCTGTCTCCGCTCTACACCAAGCCGTTCATCATCACCGAGACCACGACTGTCAAGGCCCTCGCCGAGCGCGATGAGCTCGCCAGCGTGATGGTGGAGAAGACCTTCACGAAGCGTCCCGCCGTCGAATGGCAGGAGACGACCATCGAGGAGGCCATCGCAGGCAAGAAGGACATCCCCTATGCTATCCTGAAGCTCAACCGCGCCATCGCTCCCTTCACTGCCAACTACGGCAAGAGCTGGATCATCCGCGACGGCGAGAGCGCTCTCCACTGGACCACGAAGCAGTCGCTTGCCATGAACTATGAGTACTACGGTACGGTTCGCGTGAAGATCGACTACAACAATGGTTTCCTCCAGGCCTACGACATCGAGGGCGAGACCAACATGGACGACATCACTGTGATCAACCACTTCGGTGACTTCGACTATCACTTCACGACCGCCTACTGGGACGAGATCGAGAACGGTGAGCACAAGGGCGACTTCATCATGCTCAAGCGTGTGAAGGTGGTCAAGGAGACGGACGAGGACGGCATTGCATACTTCTACGCCGGTGAGGGCGACAACCGCATCGCGCTCGACAACTCTAAGGGCTTTGCCTACTACTGGAAAGAGGATCCGAAGGAGTACCACGACGTTGGTGGTTGGTACAGAGGCGAGAAAGACATGTTTGTGGCCAAACTGCGCCTCTCAGTAGGAACGCCGGACATCCAGGGCGACGAGATCTTTGTCAACAGCACCAAGGTGAGCATCGTTCCGGACAATGAGGCCGACGAGATCTACTACACGCTCGACGGTTCCGATCCTGACAAGGACGCCGAAGAGACGCTCTACTACGTCAGCCCGATCACGATCAGCCGGACGACCGTAGTTCGCGCCATCGCTTACCGCTACGACGGAGTGTCTGACATTGCCGAGAAGACGTTCACCAAGACTACCGACGACGGTATCGACGCTGCCACGGTCAATGGTGAGGACGCCAACCTCACGCGCTACAACCTCGCTGGTCAGCGTGTCGGCAAGAACTACAAGGGCATCGTCATCGAGAACGGCCACAAGGTAGTGCGCAAGTAAGTACGAAATCTATCACAGCGTAGCTGCAGCACGGACGCGCCCATTCCGATGATTGCCTAATGATGATGGGCGCGCCCTTCCACACCAACGGGGCGGACCAAGCAGTCCGCCCCAGCGGGAGGGAAGGCAGCACGACGCAAACAATACATCACCCCGAAAGGGGGACAAGGCGGGCGGAGACAATCCGCCGCCCGCCTTCCTTCCAAAGAGCTTCTTCCCGAAACCAATGGGAGCGGGCTCGTACAAGGAAACATTCACCGATATCTAAACAGATTCTTTTCAACAATTTCGCTATGAGAAAACTTTTCACCTTTATATCACTTTTGGCCGCGGCTCCGCTCTTCGCCCAGACCGTGACCACCCAAAGTGCGCCTGTCCGCGACAATGCCCAGACCGCCGTCTTGCAGCCCGCAGACCAGGGTACGTTCCGCTCAACACCTGCCAACATGCCGCTCAAGGGCGGTGGCCTGCAGGACTACATCCGCTACGAGCAGCCTGCTGGTGTCGATCACAACCGTTTGCTCCGCAATGGCTTCGCCTTCCGCAACACGCAGTCGGGTGTGCAGGCTGACACCTACGAGTATGCCGTGGGCCGCTATGTTGAGGGCGACGACGGTTGCATCTACATCTACGAGCCGTTCAACACCCTTTCCACCCTGTCGTGGCTCAAGCTCGACAAGGTTTCGGACGGATACTATGTGGCCCACACGCCGCAGCCTATCTATGAGAACAACGGACAGGTCTATTATGCGTCATGGTACAAGATGGCGCGCCTGGACGAAAGCACCTACGGATGGATTCCCGACTCGGTCAATGGCCAGCCCGACGGCGATATATATTTCACGCTCGAGAACGGCGTCCTCGCCATGGAGGAAGAGGATCACTTCGAGGATACGCGCTATCCGGCACACATGCTCTGCTTGACCAACGGTCTTGGCGAGTGGGTCGGCTACAGCGACGGTTTCACCCGCATGGAGCCGTTCAACGAGAAGGCGGCTCAGCTGCCCGATGGCGTGGAGCCCCAGGTCTTCTCCCTGGAGACCTCTAAGATGAACTCCGTGACGCAGGAGATCAGCACCGTGCGTCAGATGACGCTCGCTGCAGCCGTGGGCAACGACTTCTATGTCCAGAACCCGGGCGATACCACTTCTTGGATGAAGGGTGAGATCAAGGACGGCAAGGTGGTCTTCCAGCCGCAGTATGCCGGTGCCGACGAGCTTCAGTGCTACCACTTCTGGATGAAGCCGGCCAGCTACTCCATCGTCACCGAGACCTCGGAGTATTCGGGTGTGACGTTCTTCAACCGCTCCTACGAGGAGCAGAGCGAGATGAGCTTCGCCTATGACCCCACCAATATGACGCTGACCAGCGACGAGGGCACTTCCATGCTCCTCAGCGTGCGTCCCAACGAGATTTTCTTCCTCCACAACTATGACGACCCCGTCTATAAGCGTTTCGTGGAGCAGGAGTCAACACCGATTCCTCCCGTCCTCCGCGACTGGTGGGGTATTGAGGAAAATGGCGGATCAGGTCTGGTGCAGTTCGACCTCATCCCGAAGGGAATGCAGAACGAGTCGCTCAACAGCAACAAACTCTTCTACCGTCTGTATCTCAACGACGAGAACACCATCTACACGTTCTCCCCGGTCGTCTATGAGGGCCTGGAGAAGGATATGAAGGAGGTGCCCTACAGTTTCTCTGATGGCTACTACTTCTTCTCCAACAACGACACGAAGGCGTTCTTCTACTACTTCGACGAGCAACAGTATGACCGTCTCGGTCTCCAGAGCGTCTATTACGGCGGTGACGTGGAGCACGGATCCGACATCGTCTGGATCAAGGCTACCGACATCGTAGGCATCGAGTCGGCAGGTGTCACCGAGAACTGCGAGTCCGCCGAGTACTTCGACCTGCAGGGCCGTCGTCTCAGCCAGCCCGTCAAGGGTGGCGTGACCATCGTCCGCCAGGGTGGCAAGGTGAGCAAGCGCATTATTCGCTAATACGATCCTTATATATAAAAGGAACGCGCGTAGAAAGACCAACATGACTTCATAAGCAGATGTTATATAGATAAGTTTGGGACCTGACGCGGGACGGAAGGACAGTGGTCCGCCCGTCCCGCCCATCTCCTTTCTCGTCTTTCAGCAGTCGTTCCACAACTCAGTCAAGAATCAACAATATCTATCGATATGAAAAAGAAATTCATCCCCATAGCCCTTGCCGCACTGCTCGTTCCATCGGCCGTGCTGGCACAGGACACCAAGGACGTAGTTCGCACTCCGGCAGAGGCGCGCCTCGTCTATCCGCTGCTCTCACAGCAGATGCGTCTGAAGGTTCGCACGCCGCAGCTGCCCAGCGCCTCGCGTTTCATCGCCAAGGCTCCCGAGGTCACCGATCCGCTGAAGGCAGGCAAGGCTGCCCAGTTCTGGTGCAACCTGATCTACAAGGCAGGCTGGAATGAGACCACCTACGGTCCCTATGGCTACTATACGATGACGGCACAGAAGCCCGTCGCCTTCAGCGTCCTTGCCTCTACGGGCGAGACCATCAATGTCGCCACCAACGGTGTGCAGGCCAAGAACGGCCACCTCTACGGCGCATACCTCAATATGCAGTATATTGATGAGGGCTATGTGTTCCTCTATCTGAGCAACACAGACCTCTCTACGGGCGAGACCAGCAGCTTCGATGCTGGCATGGACTACCTCTACCTCGCCGCCACGGAGACAGCCCAGGCTGCCGACGGCACGGTCTATGGTGTGTTCTACTCTGCCGACGGCAACTCCCTGGAGTGGGGTACAGTCGATTACGAGACCTGCCAGCGCACCACGATTGGTCCGGCCTCCCAGGCTTTCGTCGCCATTGGTATCACCAAGGCAGGCCAGCTCTATGCTATCGGTATGGACGGCAAGCTTTACAAGGTCAACAAATCTACTGGCGAAGAGACGCTCGTGGGTGCCACGGGCCTCACGCTGACCAATCTCATGGGTCAGTACTACGGCCAGTCGGGTGAGATCGACCAGCGTGATGATACCTTCTACTGGTACTGCATCGACAACCAGGCCCAGGGTGGTCTTTACACCGTGGACCTCAATACGGGTAAGGCCACGCTCCTCGATGGAACCCTCGCACAGGTGCAGGGTATGGTGATGGCACAGCCCGAGGCCAACGACGGCGCACCGGAGCGTGCTGACAACTTGGCCGTGGAGGGTGTCACCTGCGACCCGTCGGCCGACGGTGCCACAGCCACCATCTCCTTCACCATTCCTAATACCACCTATGCTGGCGATATCCTCCATGGTGATGTCCGCTACAAGGTGATGAGCAACCGCCCGACGGCTACCTTCACGCCGTCTGCCGAGGGCACCTCACGTCCGGGTCAGGATGTTTCCGTCAAGGTGAAGACCACTGAGAACGAGCTCTATACCTTCAGCGTCGTGCTTAGCAATGCCGATGGCGATTCTCCTAAGGAGAATGTCTCTCACTGGATGGGTTGGGACATTCCGCTCGCACCGACCAATGTCAAGGCTGTCGCTGATGGCTACAAGGCCAAGGTCTCATGGACCGCACCGACGACGACCCTCCATGCTGGTCCGATGGGCGATCTGACCTATGACCTGGAGCGCATCGTCGGACGCGACACTACCGTCGTGGCAACTGGTTTGACCGCTACCAACTACACCGACGACCTCGGTGCTGGTACGCTCCATAGCTATGTCTATTCCGTACGCGCCGTGGCCAAGGGTATGAGAAGTCAGTCGGCCGACGCCAAGGCAGTCATCATTGGCGACGCCATCGAGCCCAACTGGGAGACGGATTTCTACACGCGCAGTGAGTTTGACATCTTCTCTGCCAACGACGTCAATGGCGACGGTGTGACCTGGGGCTACTTCAATGCTGGTGGCATCCGTATGGTCATTGGCCCGTACAACAACGAGAGTGGCAACGACGACTGGCTCTTCACGCCGCCCGTCCACCTCAAGCCGGGCCGTGTCTATAACGTCAGAATGAAGGCTCGCAACTACCTTGCTCCTGAATATCTCAACACCTTCGAAGTGAAGTATGGCCAGACAGCCTCTCCCGAGGGCATGACCGGTACGCTCATGGAGAGCAACGTGATCGCCAACGATCCCGACCGTGTCTATAACATGGAGATCAACCCGGACAAGGACGGCAACTTCTACATCGGATTCCACGACAATACTGAGAAAGCTGGTAGCGGACGTATCGTCATCGACTTCGTCGGTATCGACAATGGTGCGGCCCTGGATGCCCCCGATTCCGTCTCCAACTTCACTGTGACGCCGGCAGGTTTGGGCAAGCTCTCTGCCGACCTCGCCTTCACTGCGCCGACCAAGGCCATCAATGGTACGCCGCTCTCACGCATCGGCTACTTCGTCATCAAGCGCGACGGCAAGTCGGTGATGTGGATTGGCAATGCCAAGACGGATTTTGGCGAACCAGGCAAGGAATACACCTGGACCGATAAGAGCATCGACAAGTCTGGATGGCACGAGTATGAGGTCATCGCCTACTCCGAGAACGGCAACGAGCCGGGCCGCGTGGCCAGAATGCGCGTCTTCGTCGGCGCCGATGTGGCCAAGACGCCGGTCGTGAATCTCACCGATGCAGTCAATGATATCAAGGCTTCTTGGAACAAGGTCAGCAACGTAGGTGCCAACAACGGCTACGTCGATCCAGACCATGTCTCCGTCTCCATCTACGAGATCCTCGAGACTCCCGATGGCCCGATCCTCGGCGACAGCATGACGACGAGCCAGCCTGGTGCCACGGACGTCCTGGTCGGATGGCATCCTGACAAGTCGGTAGCCGACGACGGTGTCTCACAGGGCCTCTTCCAGGTGGCAGCCCTCACCCGTTCCGATGGTGGCAATGGCGCACTGGAGGCTTCCCGCGCCATCGTGGTAGGAAAGCCCATCAACCAGCCCTACAAGGAGACCTTCGAGGGTGGAGTTGTACAGAACAACTTCGCATGGACGGAGAGCAACGAGCAGCACGCTTCGCGCCGCAACTCTTCTCCCTGGATGATCAGCGGCAAGGCCTCGTCCAACGACGATGGTGGCGGTGTCGTTTGGTCTCCCTACACCATTCCCGATCCCGAGTTCCCCGAGTACTACAATGTGGAGGCCGGCGACGAGACGAGCTTCAACCTCCCGAAGGTGGCACTCAATGGTGTGGACCAGCCGGTGGTGCGCTTCGATCTCTATTCTGAGAATGGCGAGCAGTCTGACCTGACGGTCGTCGTCCAGACACCTGACGGTGTGAACCACGACGTCAAGACGTTCAAGCTCAGCGAGAAGAAGACTTCGGGATGGGAGACCCTCACCGTCGATCTCACGCCTTATACCAACGAGCGCTACGTCATCGTGAAGTTCCGTGGTACGGCTCACGCCAACTACACCTATCTCATGCTCGACCAGATCGACATCTACGACGCTTCCGATCCCGAGGCTGGCATTTCTTCTGCCGAGCTCCTCAAGGAGGGCGCACAGGATGTGTGGACGATCGACGGTCGTATTGCCCGCCGCAACGCCACCTCGCTGGAGGGACTTCCCAAGGGCGTCTATATGGTTGGCGGCCGCAAGGTAGTGGTGAAGTAATTTAAGTTCGAAATAGTTTGATTTAATTGATAACCCATTTGGGTGGGGAACGGAATGGTGCGTGACGCATGATTCCGTTCCCTTTTTGTATGCTCGGCATGAGCATTGTCTAACGGGTGGAAGTCCCGAGTAAGCCCTAA
>ENA-OPSR01000193-OPSR01000193.1-human-gut-metagenome-genome-assembly--contig:-NODE-193-length-29022-cov-5.609280_pt1 | contig 29022 bp, 23 predicted proteins | sample MGYA00241459_ERZ501910 | MGnify/ENA primary metagenome ERZ501910 (study PRJEB25962, sample SAMEA2042504) | human gut metagenome | biome: human gut; feature: human-associated habitat; material: faeces...
TATCTCCAACTGTTTAAAATTAGTAAAGTAAAGAAGGAGGTAAATTTACTTATGCAAAGAGAAACAGGATTTTGTGTAGAGTGCAGGGATGTCACATCTTATACATTACAGAAGAAGTTGGTGAAAAAGATGATTCGCGGTGAAGAATTAACTTTTGAAATTACTTGTGCTATTTGTGATCGATGTGGTGAATTCATGAGTGTTCCTGGTATTATTGATTTAAATGTACGTGAAGTCGATGAACAATATAGGAAATTAAAGGATTTAGTGACCATTGAGGATATTTATACTTTAATGAAACTCTATAATATAGGCAAGGCACCTTTATCAATCGTATTAGGATTTGGTGAAATAACGATTACTCGCTATCTATTAGGACAGGTTCCATCTAAAGAATATTCAGATGTGATTCGTAATGCATTGTTTTCTCCTGAATATATGGAACAAAAAATGCTCGAAAATAAAGATAAAATTGCGATGAGTGCCTTCAAAAAGTCTATGACGAAAGTAAACGAGTTAAAAAATATATTTACTGTTTCGAATAAAATGATTGGTGTTATATCCTATATTTTTGAAAGAATGGATGAAGTGACACCGTTAATGCTTCAAAAGCTGTTGTATTATATACAGGGATTTTCGTTTGCGTTAAATGATAGAGAAATGTTTATAGAAAATTGTGAGGCATGGGTGCATGGACCTGTATATAAAGATGTATATAATATTTTTAAACATTTTAGGTATAATGTGATTGATGATCCGAAGTTTGTAATGTTTGAAGGGTACAAAAAGTATTTAGATGATAAAGATAAATATATTATAGATTTAGTGGTGAATACATTTGGTCAATATGGTGGTAAAATTTTAGAAAAAACAACGCATAAAGAAAGTCCTTGGTTACTTGCGCGTAATGGCTATAGTGACAATGTACCTTCCAACGAAATAATTTCGAACGAAACGATTAAAGAATATTTTCATGAATTAATAAATGAATATGATATTTCAAAAGAAGAAAATATTAATAAATATATATTAAACTTAAGTAATATTATTTGATGCATCTGTTTAGGATGCATTTTTTTGTTGATAGAATTTCTAGTGGCTTTTTTAAAAAAATCCTTGCATGGCATTCTATCTTTTGATATAATAGTCAAGCAATGCCCGGGTGGTGAAATTGGTAGACGCAGTGGACTCAAAATCCACCGGTAGCGATACCGTGCCGGTTCGAGTCCGGCCCTGGGCACCATTTTTAAAATTAAATATTTGTTTTTTGCCCGGGTGGTGAAATTGGTAGACGCAGTGGACTCAAAATCCACCGGTAGCGATACCGTGCCGGTTCGAGTCCGGCCCTGGGCACCATTTTGAATTATTGGATCAAGTTTTTCGGGCTTGGTCCTTTTTTATGATATAATTTTTGATAGTTGGAGGATTACATATGAAAGTATTAGTTGGATTAAGTGGTGGTGTAGATTCTGCTGTTGCAGCTTATTTATTAAAGAAACAAGGATATGATGTGACTTGTTGTTTTATGCGTAACTGGGATAGTTTTGCGAATAATGATATTGCAGGAAATCCTACAATCAAAGATGATACTTGTCCTCAGGAACAGGATTATTTAGATGCGTTAGCGGTTGCCAATCATTTGGATTTGCCTTTACAGCGTGTTGATTTTATTGAAGAATATTGGGATAACGTATTTAAAACGTTTTTAAGTGAATATGAAAAGGGGCGTACGCCAAATCCAGATATTTTATGTAATAAATATATTAAGTTTGATTCATTTTTTGAATATGCCATGAAACAAGGTTTTGATAAGGTGGCTACAGGGCATTATGCTTCAAACAAAGAGGAAGAGAATGGCTTTACATATTTAACACGTGCTAAAGATCAGAATAAAGACCAGACATATTTCTTATGTCAGGTTGAAAAGAGTAAGGTTGCGAAAACGATTTTCCCTTTGGCAAATTTAGAAAAACCAGAAATTCGTAAGATTGCTTCTGAATTAAACTTAGAATCGGTTGCGACAAAGAAAGATAGTACGGGTATTTGTTTCATTGGAGAAAGAAACTTCAGACAATTCTTATCGAACTATCTTCCTAGTAAAGATGGTGACATTGTAGATGTGAATACTGGTAAAGTCATTGCACGACATGTGGGCGTTTTATATTACACGATTGGACAAAGAAAAGGTTTAAATATAGATCATGAAAAGGGTCCTTGGTTTGTGGTTGGAAAAGATGTTGTGAAGAACATTCTTTATGTATGTCGTACAGACCAAAGAGATTTATTGTATTCAGATTCGTGTGTTGTAAAAGGAATCAACTGGATCTTGCCAAGTTTGGATGAGATTCCAACAAAGTGTACTTGTAAATTTAGATATCGCCAAAAGGATCAGGATATTGAAATCGAAAGATTGGATGATACAAGTGTGTTAGTAAAATATCCACAAACGATTGCGTCTGTTACAGAAGGACAGGAAGCTGTATTCTACGATGGCGACAAGTGCATTGGTGGGGGTGTCATTGAAGAAGTCTTCAAGGATGGTAAGAATTTAAATCAATTGATTATGGAGACAGCCAATGGACATCGAGGCTAGGCTTGAATATATCATATTTGAAAATAAAGCCAATCATTATGTCGTTGCTGGTTTTTCAGAATTAAAGACGTATCATAATTTTACAGCGGCTGGAAGAATTGAAGATCCAATCGAAGATCAAGAATATGTTTTGCAGGGGGAATATGTAAAACACCCTAAGTATGGGGAGCAGTTTCGTGTGGATATGGCCAAAAAGAAATTGCCAGACAATTCGGATGCGATTATTCATTTTCTTTGTGGTGAGAATTTTCCTACGATTGGTAAAAAAACAGCCGAAAGTATTTATGAGACTCTTGGTGAGAATTGCTTAGAGAAGATTCATAATAATCCAGAACTTTTACATGAAGTGCCCAATTTGACTGCCAAAAAGATGTTGATTATTCAAAAGGGCATTCAAGAATTTACAGGATTTAATGAGACATACGCAAAGCTATTAAAGTATGGCTTGAGTCCAAGACAGATTCAGATGTTATTGGACACATATGATAATGTGTTGGATGTGATTGAAGAGGATTGTTTCAAACCTTATTATGAAGTGTATGGTTTTGGATATAAAACCGCTTGTAAGATGGCAAGTGCCATAGGCTTATCCAATGAGGATCCAAGAAGATTAGATGCCTATATCTATGAGTTGGCTAGACAACTATCTATGGCAACTGGAAATACATATATTACATTTGCGACAATCTTTCAAAATGTGCGTGGTGTAAATGAATCCTTGATTCAGGAAAGTATTGATCGTTTGGTTTCACTTCAATATTTGTATGTTGAAAATACTCGAATCTATCCTTTTACCTTGCATGAAGATGAGGTCACGATTGCCAAAGAGTTGAAGACTCATTTGTTTGAAGTGGAAAGTGTGGATGTTGAATCAAAAATCAAACAAGTGGAGTTTAGTTTAGCTATTACATATGATCAGGAACAAAAGGATGCGATTCAATTGTTCTTCGATCGTTCGTTCATGATTTTAACGGGTGGTCCAGGTACTGGTAAGACAACAACGGTAAAAGGAATCTTGGAAATTTGTAAGGATGTATATCCAGATAGTAAGATTCAGCTTTGTGCACCAACAGGAAGAGCTTCAAAGCGACTTGCACAACTTTCAAATTGTGATTCAAGAACCATTCATTCCTTGCTGCAGTGGAACTTAGAAGATAATTCCTTTGGCAAAAATGAGGAGGATCCATTAGATATCGATTTTATTATTGTGGATGAGTTTAGTATGGTGGATACCCACTTATTTGCCCAATTATTAAAGGCACTTCCTCAGTGTTGTCGCATTCTTTTAATTGGTGATGAAGATCAGTTAGAGAGTGTGGGTCCTGGAAAGGTGTTAGAAGATCTAATTAAATCGGATGTGATTGATACGGTCCATTTAAAGAAGATTTTTAGACAGTCAAGTGGTTCTGGAATCGTGACTTTGGCAAAAGAAATTCGTGAAGAAACTACGTGTCATTATGAGGATGGTGTTGAGTTTATTGAAAGAACAACGCCAAAAATTATGGATGCCCTAATCGATTATGTCAAAGATATGGATCTAGATTCCATGCAGATCTTGGCACCAATGTATAAGGGGGCTGCGGGCATTGATGAGATCAATCGTCAGATGCAGGTGTTGTTCAATCCAAAAAGTCCGCAAAAGAATCAGATGAAGGTAGGAACAACAATCTTTCGTGAAAATGATAAGGTCATGTTGTTGAAGAATTTGCCGGATGAAGATGTTTACAATGGTGATATTGGTACGATTGTTGAAATTGATTCAAAACAGAATGTGATTTCAGTGGATTTCACAAATGCGATTGTTGATTTTTCAACGGACTTTCTATATTACTTAAAACACGCATGGTGTATCAGCGTTCATAAATCTCAAGGTAATGAATATCAGACGGTATTTTGTATTGTGGATGTGAATGCGAAAAACATGTTAGAAAAGCGTCTTTTATATACAGCGATTTCGCGTGCTAAAAAACAGCTTTTTATTATTGGCAATAGGAGCTTGTTTGAAACGCAGGTACGCTTAAAATTAAAGCGTATTCGCCAAACAACGTTGCAGGAAAGAATTTATGAAAGTATTAGAAAATAGAATGTATCGACATTTCAAAGGAAAAAACTATAAAGTGTTGTGTGTTGCGATGCATACGGAAACGCAGAGAGAATGGTGGTTTATCAAGCATTATATGGGGATTATAAGTATTTTGTTCGTCCATATGAAATGTTTGTGTCAAAAGTAGATCATGACAAGTATCCGGATGTGAAGCAGGAATATCGATTTGAACTCATAGAAGAATAGGCTTAGGTCTATTCTCTTTTTCTTACTGTGCGATTTGTTAACGTATCAAAAGATGGAGTGTGTTATAATAAATCATATTGACAAAGGGTGATTTAAATTATGGGGCGTGAATTATTTTTAGACTTTTTTTCAGAGCACGAAGTGCCTGTTATTCGTAAAAGAAGACATACATTTTTAAAGATGGATGATGAGAATGTATATATTTTAAAAGAAGGTGTTGTGAAGGTCAGCGTTTTAATGCGTGATGGACGTGAATTTAATATTGCGTATTTAAAAGGCTTTGATATTTTATCTATGTTTAAAGATGCAGTTGTTGATTGTAAATTTTCTTCATTGATGATTCGTGTTGAAAGTGATGAAGCTAGTTTTTATTGTGTTTCTAAAGAATTATTCAATCAATTATTAAATGAACATTCTGAATTGGTGGAATACGTGAATATGTATTATCGTAAAAAATTATCGGAAACAATTTCAAGACAAGAATTAATGACGATGAATGGCAAGAATGGTGCTGTATGTGCATTTATATACTATTTGGTTACAATGTTTGGAAAAGAAGCGCGTGATGGAATTTTGATCGACCTAAAGATCACAAATGATGATATTGCGGGTTTCTGTGGAATTTCTACAAGACATAGCGTGAATCGTATTTTGCGTGGCTTAAGAGAAGAACATGTTATTCGCACATTGTATAATAAAATCATGGTCTTGGATGTCGAGTATTTAAAACAATTTGTAGATGTTAAGGTGGATGCATAATCCGCCTTTTTTCATGCAAAATAAAAAGAGCCGACTTAAAATGTGGGATGTCGACTCTTAAAACTGGTCATTATAAGAAAGACTATCATGAGTTGGTTACAACCAGTTTTGTTTACTATATCATGGATTTTGAAATGAAAAAAGAGCTGAACTAGATGATGTGGCATATAATTCAGCTCTATTCATAGGAAACTGGATATGCAAATTACTTTTTGGACACGCTATCCAGCAAAAATAAGTATATCATCTTGTTGTGTATTATACAAAAACAATTGTCCATAATTGTATATGTAAGGAACACGTACCATAATAAATATCAATTGCTAACAAGATTCTACTGAAGTATGATACAATGGAAATAATGATAGAGGTGACGAAGATGAATTGTGACTATGTGCTTCAATATCTGGAAAAGATGGAAGTCCCAATTGTTTCAAAAAAGAACCATGATATTATAATGTGCGGTTTAGAAAAGATGATTTTCTTAAAGGAAGGTGTCGTAAAGGTGAGTTCCATTTTAGAGGATGGACGTGAATATAATATAACTTATGCCAAAGGACCCGATCTTCTTTCGTTAATGTGTGACACACTTCGTGAAGATGTTGCGTATCGTATAAGAATTCGTGTTGAAAGTGAAGAGGCATCTTTTTGTTTGGTAAGTCGAGAAGATTTTTCAAGGGCTGTAAAGCGAGATGAAAAATTAAAAGAATATGTTGAGGCATACTATCGTGAGAATCTACAAAGAGCTCTATATCGCCAAAAATGTATGACAATGAATGGAAAGAGTGGCGCTATCTATGCCTTTCTTTATAATTTGATTTCTTTGTTTGGAAAAGAAAATGAGGAAGGTATATTGATTGATATGCAGGTCACAAATGATGATATTGCAGGATTCTGTGGTATTTCTACAAGAAACAGTGTCAACCGTATTTTGCGTGGATTAAGAGAAGAGAATGTAATTCGTATAGTCGATAATAAGATTTTAATTTTGAATGCAGATTATTTAAAGCCATATGCAGACTAAAAGGGTGATATCTCACCCTTTTCATTTCGCTAATTTTTCTTTTAATAGTTCCATAGTGATTGGTTTTGCGATATGTCCATCCATACCTGCTTTTAGGCATTCTTGAATATCACTTTCAAATGCATTGGCACTCATCGCAAGAATATGTACGCTTTTCGCATCTCTTCGTGGCAAAACACGAATTTCTCGAGTGGCTTCAAGACCGTTTTTAATTGGCATCATAATATCCATAAAAATATAATCAAAAGTGTAAAGCTCAGATTTTTTGAATTGATCAATGGCTTCTTGTCCATTTCGAGTAGTTGATACATCAAGCCCTAGATCTTGTAACAAATGGGTTTGGATCTATTTGTAAAGGAAGAATTATCCTAAAGGTTGTACCAACATTTTCTTTACTTTCCATTTGTATCGTACCATGCACCTTTCTAAGGGCATTATACTCGATTGTAAAACGAAAAAAAGAGCTGATCGGGTAAATCAGCTCAAGAAATAGGAAACGCTGGATAAGCGGTAAAAGGGTAATTTGATTATCCAGCATAGCCTAGTATATCACTATGAATTGAAAATGCAAGGAGATTGAACATATTTTCTGTATCACTAGTTTTTAATATTGATTTGTATTATACTTGAGATAGATTCCGTATCGGAATTTATTTTTTTTGGAGGAAATATGAAAATTATTGTAGTTGGCGATGGGAAAGTTGGCTTTGCGATTGCGAAACAATTGAATCAAGAGGGTCATGATATTACAGTGGTTGAAAATAAAGCGAATGTATTATCGAGTACAATGAATCAACTAGATATTGTTGGTGTGCAAGGGAATGGGGCTAGTTTAGACACATTATTAGAAGCACGTGTACCTTCGAGTGATTTGTTGATTGCGGCTACATCAACGGATGAAGTGAATATTATTTGTTGTTTATTGGCAAAAAAATTGGGAGCTAGACATACCATTGCTCGTATTCGTAATCCAGAATACAATAATACAGTTCGTTTGATTAAAGATGAATTGGGATTGAGTATGAGTATCAATCCAGAGCAGGCGGCGGCTCGTGAAATTTTGCGTGCAATTCGTTTCTCAAATTCCATTAAAGTATCGTCTTTTGCGAAGGGAAGAATTGAGCTTGCTGAAGTTAAGGTAACAGAAAATTCCCCACTTATAAATATGCGTGTGGTTGATATCAATCGTCGTTTTAAGACGGAAGTATTGTTTGTGACGATTTTGCGTGATGGTGAAGTCATCATTCCAAATGGAAATACGGTGATTTATGCAAATGATCGTCTTACATTAACGGGTTCAACAACGCAATTAGAGCGTTTCTTTATTAAGATTGGTATTTTAAGTGATCGTACAGTCAATGAGGTTATGATTGTTGGTGGTGGTCGTATCACATATTATTTGACGAGCATGTTACTTGAATTGGGTATGGCCGTTAAAATTATTGAGTTGAATAAAGAGAAGTGTATCAACTTGGTTGAAAAATTCCCACAGGCAACAGTGATTCATGGAGATGGAACGGATCACGAATTATTATTGAGTGAATCGTTAGAGGAAATGGATGCCTTTATCGCTCTTACAGATAATGATGAGGAGAATGTCATTATTTCGATGTTTGCGCAAAGTCATGGTGTTACGCATGTGCTTCCTAAGGTAAATCGCGTTTCTTTAGGTTTCTTGTTGGAAAAGTTGGGTCTTGAAAATTCAATTACGCCTAAGTTTATTACCGCAAACCAAATCGTGCAGTATGTTCGTGCTATGCAGAATACGGTTGGATCAAACGTTGAATCTTTGATCAAACTCGTGGATGACAAGGTAGAGGCTTTAGAATTTAGAGTGCGTGACAATTGTCGTTTTATTGATGTGCCAATTAAGGATTTAAATATTCGTAAGGGTATTATCATTGCGTATGTAACACATAAAGGTGTTTCTAAGGTGGCAACGGGTGATATGCGTATTCAACTATCGGATACGGTTATTATTATTAGTAAGGTTGCAGGGTTGAGGGATATCAATGATTTACTATCTTAAGCATAATATACATAAACTCAACTGGACTATGATTGGTAACGTATTGGGTATGGTGCTTATTGCGCAAGCCTGTTTAATGGTGTTGCCGGTCATTGTGGATTTGATTTATCAAGAAGGATTATATGATTCTTACTTGATTGTGATTGGGATTTGTTTGGTTTTAGGATATGGTTTAACGCGTAAAAAGTCGAGAACGAATTCTTATTTTGCCAAAGACGGAATGCTTGCGGTAGGTCTTGCCTGGATCGTTGTTTCTTTCTTTGGCGGATTACCATTCTATTTGTCGGGTGAAATTCCTTCTTTTGTGGATTGTTTCTTTGAAGCTGTGTCTGGATTTACAACGACAGGTTCAAGTATTTTAACGGAAGTTGAGAATTTGAAGCATGCCACACTCTTCTGGCGTAGCTTTACACACTGGATTGGTGGTATGGGTATCTTGGTTTTCATTTTGGCCTTACTTCCAAAGTCAAATGATCGTGATATGCATATCATGCGTGCGGAAGCACCTGGTCCTACCATTGGTAAATTAGTACCTCGTATGCGTCAGTCCGCTATGATTTTATATACCATGTATATGGGATTGACTGTCATTCAGGTCATTTTACTTTTGATTGGCAAGATGCCATTGTTTGATGCGTTGTGTAATACGTTTGGTACGGCGGGTACCGGTGGTTTTGCGATTAAAAACACGAGTATTGGTGCCTACAACAATGCGTATTATGAAGTGATCATTACGATTTTTATGATTTTATTTGGTGTGAACTTTAATATGTACTACTTTTTATTAATCAAAGATTTCAAACAAGTTTTTAAAAATGAAGAGTTGCGTACATATTTAGGTATTATTCTATTCTCAATTATTTGTATCACATTGAATATTTTATCCATGTATAATTTTGATGTATTCAAATCCATTCGTTTGGCAAGTTTTCAAGTGGGTTCAATTATAACGACAACGGGATATTCGAGTTGTGATTATAGTGTCTGGCCACAATTTAGTAAGATGATCCTCTTCTTATTAACAGTCTGTGGTGCGAGTGCTGGTTCGACTGGTGGTGGTGTTAAGGTCAGTCGTCTTTTGATTATTGTAAAGAAAATCAAATTGGATATTCAAAAGTTACTACATCCACAAAAAGTAGAGGCCATCACAATGGATGGTAAAGTAGTGGATACAGAAGTAGTCAATCAGATTATGGCGTATTTTTGTAGTTTCATTATTATTGTCGGTGTCTTGTTGTTCTTGGTTTCATTCAATAACTTTGATTTTGAGACAACAGTTACATCCGTTATGACTTGTATTGGTAATGTAGGTCCAGGATTTGGCCTTTGTGGTCCAATGGGAAACTTTTCCATGTTCTCGGATTTTTCGAAGATTGTCTTATCTTTTGCGATGTTGATTGGTCGTTTGGAAATCTATCCAATTATCATTTTCTTGGCTCCACTATTAAATATTCGTAGTGTATCTAAGAATATTCATAGTCGTAAAAAGCGTAGAAGCAATTAAGGTACTTTATGTACCTTTTTTATTTGCACTTTTTAGTACAATTTGTACTTTTTAATTGAGTGTAAACGCATACATCCAACTTAAACGTAATTTATGTTACTATATAGTCAAATTAGTTTACTTTTATTTAATAGGAATATAACCATAGTTTTTAGTGGATTGAAATAGGATTGAGAGTTTGATAGAGTTAGTACTATTAGGGGAATGGCTATGAAGATAATAGATAATGATTTGACAATTCAAGAAGTGTGTGGGCGTATCGGTGGATATCATCGGTGTTCATTGGAGGAAGGATATCCCTTTTTATATGTGAGTTTAAAATTTCAAGAGATTTTTGGTTGGTCAAAAGAAGAGATTGAAACTCGGTTTGATAATAAATTAATGAATATGGTGCATCCAGAGGATAGAGAGATGGATTTATTCACTTCTGTTTTTCGTTTGTTAGGAAAAGATGGATATCACTATGTAAGTGAGAGTATAGAGAAAGAGGAAAACTCTATACTGCATGGACATATTTCGGATGTGACAGAGTTTATTCGGGAAAAGGAAAAGAATAATATCTTATCGGCTTTGACTATGGATTATACTTCTTTAGTGCTTTGTGACTTGAAACAAGATACGGTTGAGGTTATTAAGCAGGATGCGAGTTGTGCAGAAATGAATTGGCATAGTTATAGTGAAAGTTTAAATTATTTCTATGATAATGTACTGATGAAGGATTCTTGTCCAAATTATATGGATATTTTATCAAATGGGTCTTTAATGCGTACATTAAAGGAACAGGGTTCTTTAGAATGGCATTTTCAAATTGTTCCGGATGAGAATGGAATTTCGAATTTGGGGGCAAGGGCAGTATTTCTATATGAGGATTTGAATCATTTTAAGATTATAATGGGTTTTCGTCCAATTGATGAAATTGTAAAGAGGGAAAAAGTATTAGAACTTCAAAGAGAGATTATTGAGGGTCTTGGTAAAGAATATTTTTCCGTATTATTGTTGGAGTTGGATAGTGGTCAAATCTTTTCATATCGTGAAGTGGGTGAGAATGGTAAGCGTATTGCGGATTTTTGTCGTAAATATGAAAATCAGTGGTGTGCATTATTGCCAGCTTATGCCAATGAGATTGTGACGGATGAAAGTCGTGAAAATTTCTTAGATCAGCTTTCGTTAGATGCGTTATGTTCAAAGCAAGATGATTTTTCAATGACCTATGAATTTAAAATGGGTGATCGTATTCTTTATCATCAGACACGTATTGCGTATGTTTATAAAAAGGATCGTAGTCGTGTGGCGGTGATTGGTACAAGAAACATTGATGATTTGATCAAGAAGGAACGTATGCAGGAGGCAAAATTAAAAGAGGCATATATTGTGGCGGAAGAGGCGGATAAGGCGAAAACGGATTTCTTAAACAATATGTCGCATGATATTCGCACGCCTATGAATGTGATTCTTGGCTACAATGAATTGATGAAGCAGTACTTGACAGATCCAATCCTGGTGGATTATCAAAATAAGATTGAGCAGAGTGGTAAGCTATTACTTTCAATCATTAATAATGTGCTGGATATGGCGCGTATTGAGAGTGGTAAGATGGTTGTCGAAGAAAGAGCCGAGCAAATCGGGCTTGTAGTAGAAGAAATCGAGAACGTATTCGAGTCAAGTGCACAAGAAAAGAATATCATATTTACAACGAGTGTAGATGTGGATCATACACATGTGTTGTGTGATGGTTTTAAGATTCGTGAAATCTTAATGAATCTAGTGGGCAATGCGTTTAAGTATACGCCTGAGGGTGGTCACATTGCGATTGATGTAAAGGAACTGAATTGTACAAGATCTGGTTATGTTAGAATTCAAACGCAAATCAAAGATACGGGTGTTGGTATGAGTGAAGACTATCTTCCAACTTTATTTGATTCTTTTTCTAGAGAATACAATACAACGATTGGAAAAGTGTCGGGTACAGGTTTAGGTATGTCGATTGTCAAAAAACTTGTGGATATGATGGATGGAGAGATTTGTGTCAAGAGTAAGCTGGGTGAGGGTACTTGTTTCACTCTTACTTTTGAGCATAGAATATCGGATGAGGATTCTATAGAATTGAATCAAGAATTGGATGTTCTGGATGAAAAATCCATCTTAGAAGGTAAGCATGTATTACTTGTGGAAGATAATGAATTAAATGCCGAGATTGCGATGGCCATACTTGAACAGAGTGGTCTAGTGTTGGATCGTGTTGAGGATGGTTTAGCTTGTATAAATCGGTTGTCTGAAGTAGATGCAGATTTGTATGATTTGATTTTGATGGATATTCAAATGCCAAATATGAATGGGTATGAGGCGACTAGAAGAATTCGTCAATTTGAGAATGTAAAAAAGGCAAGTATTCCAATTCTAGCTATGACGGCCAATGCGTTTGAGGAAGATAAGAAAATGGCAATGGAAGCAGGTATGAATGGGCATATTTCTAAGCCAATTGATGTGAATGTATTGGAAAAGCAGATCATAAACATATTCAAAAAAGTGTCTTAATTGACACTTTTTTCTATACAAGGTATATATTTGCGGTTTATAATGTGGGTAGTTCGATGCAAAGGAGTGGTAATATATATGAGATTTTTTGATTACATTGATACTATCGAAAAGCCTACAATTGAGAATATTCGAGTTATATATAAGGCTGTAAATGAGAAGTATGATGATCTCATAGACATGGCACTGGAGCCGAATAGTAAGAATTATAAAAAGTGGGTTCAGAATATGGAATGTTTAAAAAAGTCTGAAAACATGATGATTGATTGTATTGGCAAAAAGCAGATTACAGATACAGAGTGGTTAGAACTTATGTATAATATTTATCGTTATCAAGTTAAATATGGTGGTTTAAAATACCTTACAATTGAATTATAGGAAAGAACAGAATTCGTAATGAATTCTGTTTTTCTTTTGTACATTTTAACAATTCTGTTGCACTTTTTAATCGAGTTTATTTCGGGGGGGGGGGACACATATATAACCAAAAAGTAAAATATGTAAGTAAATACTTAGGTTATACAATATTCAACACAAAATAAATATAACCAATGTAATTTAGGTATTTGAAAAATGATTGTAAGGCGCGTAATATGTAGATTATCAAAAGTTAGTAAATCTTAAAATGCTTGATAGGTAAGGGATATTTGATGTATTTACGAATACATTATTGATAATTTGCACAATATTTTATTACTAAACTAGTTTACAAGTCGACAAGGTAGACTTTTTTTACTAGCTTGAAGTAAGCGCTACCAATAAATATAGGGGTTAGATATGGAGAAGAAAGATTTAAAGCATTTGAGTCGTAGTGAGTTGGTGGATGTCATTTGCGAGATGAAAAAGGATACTACAAATTCAAATGATTTAACAATGGAAGAAATAGAATCGGAGCAGAAGCGATTAAAGGATAGGGCTGTGTATCGTAAGACTTTAAAGGGGACGATTGGTATATTGGTTGTAGTAGCTGCCATTTCTGTTTTAGTAGCTACATTATGGATGCCTGTGTTATCTATTTATGGCTATAGTATGTCTCCTACTTTAGAACAGGGTCAGTATGTTGTTTCTGTAAAGAATACGGATTTAAAGTCGGGAGATATTGTAGCTTTTTGGCAGGGAAATAAGTTGTTGGTAAAACGTGTTATTGCAGGTCCTGGTCAATGGGTAGATATTGATGTGAATGGCAATGTGAGTGTGGATAGTAAAGTGTTGGATGAGACGTATCTAAATGAAAAAGCTTTAGGAAATTGTGATATTGATCTTCCACACCAGGTGTCTGAATCGCATTGGTTTTTAATGGGTGATAATAGGGATACTTCTATAGATTCTAGAAGTAGAGCAATTGGAGATATTTCGAAAGAACAAATAGAGGGGCAGATTATTTTTAGAATTTGGCCTTTTAATCAAATGGGAAGTGTAAAGTAGGTGAGAGAGTATGGTTTCGGAATATATAAAAAAACTACTTAAGGATAAAGCACGGTTAAAGAAATGGAAAAGGATTACTTTAGCCCTTTCTTGCGTGGTTGTTTTTTGCGTGGCTTATGCACTAACTCTTCCGGCCATTACTTTAGAGGGTAAAACCATTTGTGGAATGGAAGAGCATACTCATACTGAAGAGTGTTATCAAGATGACAAGCTAATTTGTGATAAAGAAGAACATCAACATACTGAGGATTGTTACGAAAAGGAAGAAGAACAGCCTGTAGAAGACGAGAATGAAGTATTGAATGAGCCTGAAGAAACTGTGCAGCAGGATACACAAATAACATCTCAGGAAGAAAAGAAAGTGTCTGAAGATGAGCCAAAGATGGTTGAAGATCAAACGACTACAGAACAAACGGATTATCAATTAAAAGATAGTGATATCACTTCAATTGAAGTGAATTATAAAGATGCGAATGGGCATTGGCAAAAAGTAGAAGTAAACAATGGTGAAGTAAACCCAAGCAATACAGAGATCTATTTAAAAGTAAATTTTGCTGAAATTAAAACAGAAGATTTATTAAATCAACATAATTGCACGCTTACATATCAAATTCCTGACTTTTTGCGTGATGCTAAAGGAATGGGAAATCTTTATGAAGGTACAAAACCAATAGGAACCATTGTAGTTGAAAACAATGTAGCGAAGGTCACTCTTGAAGAAAGTTATCTACAAAGTTTAATTACCGCAGGAAATAACCAGTTAAAAGGATATTTTTACGTACAGGGACAGGTTAATTTGTCGCTAATAAAAGATAATGGTGGAAAAGCTGTTGTAACTTTAGGTGATAAAACAGTTACTTTGAACTATGGTCCGGATTGTATTGAAAAATTTGGTGGTGTAACGATAAAAAAAGAATTTAAAGAAGTAGATAAAATAAAAAATTATGTAGCTTATACAATTACTGTTACGGCTGGTAAAGATGGTTGTAAAGAACTATATGTAATTGATCGATTTACTTCAAATGGTAATTTAGTTAGCTATGCAGACAATATTACATCAACAGAAACGGTATTAAAAAATTCGAGTGATAATCATGAACCATATGAGACAATAACAGGATCCACAAATCATGGAAATATTTACCTGGCTGATAGTGCGGATTCTACAATAAAAAAACCTAAAGCAGGACAGAGTAATATCGAAAATCCTTGTATTGCCTGGAATATTCAAAATATGGGTGCTAATGAGAGTCGTGAGCTTACTTATTATGTGAAGCTTAAGGATGATGTTAATTTAAGAAATCAACAAATCACTAATACTGCAACGTTGTATTCAAATGGCTCTCAAGGTGTTTATGATAGAGGTTCAGGTGAAGCAAAATTTACTCCTACAATAAATTATGATGGTAAATTTACAAAGTCAGTGTTTGATAAGATTAAAAGAAATGATGATGGATCGTATACAATTCCTTTTAAATTAGCTGTTGCCACAGACAAGGATAACAGTAATTACACAATCAAGAATTTACAATTCCGTGACTACTTAAATAATATGAGTGATGAATTGTTGCCATATATTACTTTTGATAATAATTCATTTAAGTTGTATAAGAATGATAAGTTGATTGAATCTACAGAATATAATGTGAAATGGTCTACCGAGACTAATAATACAAATTTCAAAGAATGGAATGAAGTTAAAAATCCAAAGAGTCTTATACTTTCTGGAAATAAGAATAGTCCAATTGATTTAAGTCCTGGTGAAAGCTGTTATGTGACATATAACGTTATTGTAAAGCCTGAAGCTTTTGCGAAGATGCATTCAGATTCAATAACGGTAAACAATCGTTTTATAGCGCATGCAAACAATGTGGATAATTCAAAAGAAGGTGGATTTGATGCATATAATTCCAATCCAATTATTAAAACATATGAATGGAATGGTAAACAAGTAGATCAAAATGCTACAACAGAAGAAACATCAGAACGAATAGATGGTGATAAATATACATATAACGGGGATAAAATTGTACAGGATTCAACTTCAGAAAATAGCTTTACAGTTCCTAAGGGAAGCTATAAATATACAGTTGAAACAAATAAAACATTGAATGATTTTGATGTCGCAGATGTAATAATGACAGATACCTTGACTTCAAAATATATGAAGTATGTTGGGTATGTGAAAGTAGAAGCTTTACAAGCAAACACAATTTCAAGTGATTTAAATAAAGCGTCATCAGATACTTATACGTTACAGCCTACTTATGAAACAGTAGGGACTAAATGGGTCAAGATAGATGATAGAAAGTCATTTAGTTTAAAGCCTTCTGATTTAGACTTAGGCTGGACTGGCAAGAATTATGCGTATCGTTTTACTTACTATGCAAAACCAGATAATTTAGGTGCCTTTACGGCAACTACAGTAAAGAATAAATTTACTTTGAAGGGAATTGTAAAGAAAGGGAATGGAGAGTTTACTTTTAATGAGAATGATGTTTTCAAAGAAACAACATTAACTATTAAGGGAACCTTGAACATGACTGCAAAGAAAGTGTCTTGGTATTATAATGAGCCTAAAAAAGATTCAGGCACATGGTCTAAGGGGGAACTTTATTGGGTAGTTGATGTAGGTGGTACACAGATTGCGCAAGGTACAACATTCCGTGATTTGATTAAAACAGATAATAAAACAACAAGCTCATATTTACATGATGATTCATTGGTGGGTATTTATAAAGGGACGCTTCCAGATGGAAAATCGATTTCAGATTATAAGGATTTGAATGATTTAACTAGTAATGGTGGTTTAACTTCTTCTATAAAGGATAAATTTAAGACTGATTTCAAAGGTACACCTCCAAATTATAATGAGTTATTATTAACTGCAAATGAAGATATTAAGTTAGAGAATGGTGAAAAGGTTTATATGATTATTAAATCTGAACCAGCAGAGCTTCCATCACCTACGAATAATCGGGATACAAAAACATATAAGAATAGTATTAGTATCAAGGATGATGATAATTATGTTTCTGAACAAACGGCTGAAAAGGCTTTATATACAGCTCCAAATATTTTAAAGGAGTTAGGACAGGTTTTTAAATATGATGGAAAAACAGTTACAAATCTTCAAATAGGTGCTGATAAAACAGAATCAGGAGCTGCAGATACAAGCAAGATATGTACGGATCTGTTAAAAGAAAGTCGTGGAGTCTTCGTTTCATGGGCATTTAAAGTTAACTATGATGGAAAATTAAATGGGGAATATAGTGTTTTAGAAGATATACCAGAAGGTATGGAGCTTAGTTACATTCGTGTTAAATGGCATGGTGAAGATGCTTTAAGTGTTAAATCAAAAGAAATTACAGGAATTGATAGTACTGTCTGGACAAAAGTAGAAAATTATTCAAAAAATGATAATAAAAATTCTGATGAGCATACAATTTATTATGTCAATAAAAATAACAAACAAGCCATGATACAACTAGGCGATTTTAAGGCGAAGGAAGAAAGAGACAATAATTCGGTGGATGTGCAGGTTGTTTGTAGAGTGACAGATTCAAGTGTGTTATTGGGCGCTAAACCTGAGACGTTTACAAATAAAGTTACGCTAAAAAAAGACGGTAAAGATATTGATACAGCAACAAGTCCAGAAACCGTTCAATTAACTGAAGAAAATAAGAATATTAACAAAAAACAAGGTCAAAGTAATGGACAAAAGATTGATTTTGAAATCAATGCTAACCAGCTTGGTCAAACACTTCCAACAAATGATGGTGACAATTTAAAGTTGGTGGATGAATTAGGTGAAAATCTACAGTTGGATACAACTTCAATTAAAGTGTTTAAGAATGATACTGAACAAATAACAAATTGTGCAACTTCATATACTAACAATACTTTGGAAATTACAGTTCCTAATAATGTCCCAATTAAGATTACATATACAGTTACAGTAAATGCCAAACCAGAAGAGTCTGTAAAAGTAACTAACACAGCTTATTGGAAGGGATATTCTAAAGATAGTGGTAAAATAGTTGAATCTGATTATTCATATAAAGTAGGTGGTGGTATCGAAGCTTTGTCAAAAGTAAACTTTAAACTTACGAAACAAGATCAAAATAATCTGAATACTGTTTTACAGGGGGCAACGTTTGATATAGAAAAGTGTGAATTAAATGGAAATGTTATTACCACATCAAAAATAGCAACTGTAACTACTGATGCTAGTGGAAAAATTACTCAAGATTTAGAATTTGATACACTTTACAAAATAACAGAAACAAAAGCACCAGATGGCTATGTCCTTGATAACAAGCCAATCTATATCTTGGATTTAAAAGGCAAGGAAAAGGATACGAGTTATTTAGAGAAGGTTAAAACGCTTGTAAAAGACAATAAACTTTATGTGCGTTACAAACAACAAGATTTTGACATACAAGTTCAGAATCACAAGGGTGAAATTATTGTAGTTAAGAAATTTATCAATGATGCAGCAGGAAAATCGAAAAAGCCTGTAAGTGGAACATATAGATTTAGATTATATGATAATCAAAATGGAGAAGGCACGTATTTACAGGAAAAATCGATTACTTATGTTGCAGGTGAAACACAAGAAGAATCAGCGAAGTTTATTAATCTAAAATTAGATAAAACATATTATGTTTTTGAATTAGATGATGAAAATAAACCGATTGTTGATACTTCAAAAGAAGTAACAATAAATAAATTGCAGTATACAGTAGAGTATAAAAATGAAAAAGGTGAATCTACAAATGCTGCAACAAATGGGCAAACGGTGATTGTTACAAACAGAAGCCGTACAAAAATACTACCTTCCACAGGTGGGTATGGATCCCTGCTTTACAGAATATCAGGTGCAGTGTTGGTATTCGCAAGCTTGATATACCTGTCAAATATAAATAAAAAGAATCATTTAGATGACACTCAAAGAAAAGGAGAAAGAAATGAAACTAATTAAAAAAATTGCTGCCATTATGTTTGCGTTCATGATGGTAGTATCTATGAGCTGTAACGTAAAGGCTGATGAAGGATTTTATGGTGATGGAGATGGAACGATTACCATTACTAATGCACAAGTTGATAAGACTTACACAATTTATGAGATGTTGCAATTGGAAAGCTTTAGTGAAAATAATTATTCTTATAAGGTAGCAGATGGATGGGAAGAATTCTTTTCAACTGGAGAAGGTGCTAATTACATGCAAAAAGATGGAAATGGATATATGACTTATAAAACAGGCATGAGTACACAAGAAAACTTACGTGAATTTGCTCAAAAAGCTTTAGCATATGCCCAACAAGGTCATGGTATTCATTCAACATCACTACCAGCAACAACTGATACAGTTACTTTTAATAATTTAAAACTTGGTTATTACTTGGTTGATTCATCTGCCGGAGCATTGTGTGGCTTAACTACTACAAATAAGAATGCAAGTATTGAAGAAAAGAATGGTGTACCTACAGTTGAAAAAACAATTCTAGAATCAAACAAAAATGATACTGAGAATTATGCGAACATTGGAGATGTTGTAAAATATCAGACAATTATTACTGCACAAAAAGGTGCTCAAACTTATGTTTTACACGATACAATGGATAAAGGATTGACATTCAATGATGATGTTAAAGTAAAAGTAAGTGGTGATACTAACTTCTTAACATCAACAGATTATACTGTAGTCACAAATCCAGAAGACAAATGTACTTTTGATATTAAATTTAGTGACACATTCTTAAAGATAATTGATGGAGAAACAAAAATTGAGGTTACTTATTCAGCTACTTTAAATGCTGATGCACTTATTCATTTGGGCAATGACAATACAACTCATTTAACTTACGGTAACAACAATGAATCAAATACAAGTAAAACACATACACTTACTTATGAAATTAAAGTTTTAAAATATACTAAAACTATTGAAAATCCTCTAGCAAATGCTAAATTTAGTCTTTTTAATCAAGAAACAGGTGGAACTGTTTATAAATTAGTTCAGAAAACAGGTTCTACAAAGTATCGTTTAGCTATGACTGATGAAGATGGAATTATAGAAATCAAAACAAATGATTCAGGAAAATTTAGTATTCAAGGTCTTAAGCCAGGTGTTTATTGGTTAGAAGAAACAGCTGCACCAAAAGGATATAACAAATTGGCTAAGAGAATTGAAGTGGAAATTAAGCAAGATGGAACTTTGATTGTTGATAAGAAATCTAAAGATGAAACTAATTTACCAATCAGTCAAGTAAATGTAGAAAACAAATCAGGAACAGTATTACCAAGTACTGGTGGTATGGGTACAACTATGATTTATTTAGTAGGTGCCGTACTTGTATTAGGTTCAGGTATTGTATTGGCTTCTAAAAGAAGAGCAAATAGTAAATAATTAATATTATAAATCTGTTGTTTAGGGAATGTCTCATTCCCTTCGCAACAGTAGGGAGAGGGTTGTAAGATGAAAAAACATATGACGACAATTATTGCAGTACTTGTTTTTATTACAGGCCTGTCCTTACTGCTGTATCCAACGGTTAGTAATTATTGGAATTCATTATATCGGACTCGTGTTGTTGCGAATTATTCGGATACGATGAAAAAGATGGATCAAAAAGAAAAGCAGGATGCGATAGATGCGGCTGTGGCATATAATGAAACATTATTATCGAATGCGGGTCGGTTTACGCCAAGTGATGAAGAATTGGATGTCTATAAGAGTTTATTAAATGCCGACGGTACAGGAATGATGGGATATATTGTGATTCCTGAAATTCGATGTAAGCTGGCCATCTATCATACGGTAGATGATTCTGTGTTACAGGTCGGTGTAGGTCACTTAGAAGGTTCAAGTTTGCCTGTGGGGGGCAAATCAACGCATTGTGTTCTATCAAGTCATAGGGGGCTTCCTAGCGCAAAATTATTTACAGAGCTGGATCGATTAAAAAAAGGCGATGTATTCTATCTTCATGTATATGATCGAGTATTGGCATATGAAGTAGATAATATTGCGATTGTAGAACCAAATGATTATGGTCTATTGGAAATAGAAGAAGGTAAAGATTTATGTACACTATTTACGTGTACGCCTTATGGTATCAATACACAACGTTTATTAGTGCGTGGTCATCGTATTGAAAATACTTTAGAAGATGCAAATCTAACATCGGATGCGGCTAAGGTAAATAGTTTGGTGGTGGCATCATGTATTGGTGTTGTGATCTTGTGTGTAGGATTTATTATTGGTAAGTTAAGAAAGAAGGGAAGATAGGTATGAAAAGAAAATTTTGTCGTGTAATTGTATGTTTTTTGGCTCTATTCTTTTTTAGCTTTACAACAATCAAAGCAGATACATTAGGCAGTTTGATTGTTTCTTGTCCACAAGAATCGATGTCTGTTTCTTTATATCGCGTAGCTGATACAGAGTACAACTTGGTAGATTCATTTTCAAAATATTCCGTTTCTTTAAAGGAAGAAGATTTGAGTGGAGTAGCCAATGTCTTAGAGGATCATATTTTAAAAGATCATATTCAGCCAGATTATACTTCGGTTTCGCAAAGTGATAAAAACACAGTCTTTATAGGACTTGATTCAGGTATTTATTTGATTGTTCCAAGTACAAGCAAGGAATATACGTTTCAGTGTTCTTTTGTGAGTATTATAGATGATTCTGAGATTACTTCCGTATTAAAGTATGAATCAAAAAATACGTCATCTTCTATTCATGCTTTAAAAGTATGGAAACAGGATTCAAAAAAACAGCGACCTACTTCGATTTCGGTTGATTTGCTTCAAACGGATGCGAAGGGAAATACGAAGGTATTCGATACACAAGTATTGAATGCACAAAATGAATGGTCATATACTTGGCAAGATTTGTCAACAGATTATAGTTATCGTGTTCTTGAAACAAAGGTGCCTAATGGATATAAAGAGAGTTTGGTTCGTGAAAAGAATACAGTTGTTTTAACTAATACAGCCGATAAGACAAAGCATGATAAAGAGAAAAATGAGGAGGATCTTCCTTTGACGGGACAATTATGGTGGCCTGTACCTTTGTTGTTGTTTGCAGGTATGAGTTTATATGGATTGGGTAAACATCTAAGATGAAACAAAGATTAGGAAAAGGATTATCTTGTTTAGGAATTGTTTTGATTGTAGTGGCCCTATCTTTGTGTGCTTATAATGTATATGATAGTTTTCGGGCCAGCTGGTCTTCAAAAAAGATTTTAGAAGCTTATGTAGCAAAACAATCATCAATAGACCAAGGTGAAGTGCCAGACTATATTTTAAATCCAGATATGGATATGCCAGAAATAGAGTTAGAAGGTCTAACTTGTGTAGGAATGATTGAGATTCCGGCTTTAGATATAAAACTACCTGTAACAAGTACATTTACATATGAATTGATGAAGGTAGCGCCATGTCGTTATTATGGTACGCCATATAAAAAGAATATGGTGATTGCGGCTCATAATTCTTGGTATCATTTTGGAAGATTGAATACATTAAAGGCAAAAAATAAAGTGATTTTTACGGATGCAGCTGGCAATCGATTTGTCTATCGTGTGGATGCGATTGAGGCATTACGTCCAAATAGTGTAAAAGATGTGACAAGTGGAAAGTGGCCATTGACACTTTTTACTTGTACTTTAGATGCACAAAATCGTGTGGTTGTTCGATGTAAATAGGGGCTGTAACGGATAAAGAAGTTTCAGCTTAATAAAAAAGGACCGAATATTCAAGTGCTTCAGAAATGGCACGGATGCAATTAAAATGCAGTATTTATCATTTTCAAATTAAATATGGCGGCTTAAAATATATAAATGTTGAGGAAAATAAGTAGGACAGAAATTAAATTTCTGTCCCGTTTTTTTAATTCAATTTTTCTTGCACGATTTTCTTTACCATTGGATAGGCAATAAGTGCAATCACAATACCTGCAGCTCCTTGGACTATGTTGGCTGGAATTTCACTTGCGGCTACAATCCAGCTTCCTTTTAATATGTATTTGGCAATGAAGTATCCAAATACCATAATGACAGATCCTAATACGTAGCTTGAGATTTGTTTGGGTTTAGAGTAGTTTTTCATAAGTAGGGATACTACGATTCCTTCTAGTCCTTTGATGATTAGAGTAAAGAAGAAGTAGTGTCCGTATCCTCCGGCTACATCGGCTAATGCGCTTCCTAAGCCTCCAATTAAGAAGCTTTCAAATGGATTTAAAAAGCTTGCGAATAATAGGATGAATCCGTCTCCTAGATTGAAGTATCCATCTAATGCGTTTGGTACTTTGATGAACATGGTTGCCACAAAGACAAGTGCCATGCCGAGTCCTGTAAGTACGATTTCGTATGTTTGTTTGTTTTTCATCATCATTTCCTTCTTTCTTACAACTTAATGACTATTATACTTGTTTCTGTATTTAAAAAAATATACAATTATAAAAAATAAATAGGGGACAGTTGCATGAAGAAATATCAAGTGATTTATGATTTGTATAAGGAGTCGATTCTTTCTGGAATCTTAAAGTATGGGGATCGTGTGGATTCGATTCGTGAATGTGTAAAGAAGATGAATGTGTCTAAGACCACGGTGGAAAATGCATATAATAAGTTGGTTTTGGATGGGTTTATTTCAAGTCAAGAAAAAGTGGGTTATGTGGTGAGCATGAATCCGGAGCGTATCTTACTGCATCAGGAAATCTTGGATTATAGTTCAAGTCATAAAGAAAAATCGTATGATTATGATTTTCGGATTCAATCGGTTTCTTTTGATTCATTTGAAACAACGATTTGGAAGCGATATATGAAGGGCGTTTTGAATGATAAGCGTTTGATGTCAAGTTATGGTCTAGCACAAGGGGAGTATGGATTAAGGCAGGCTCTATGTAAGTATGTGTATCAGAATCGGAATATTTTGTGTTTTCCAGAGCAGATGGTGATTGGTTCAAACTATCAGTCTTTGTTGTATATATTTTGTGGGATGTTGGATAAGTCAAAGGTGATTGGTTTAAGTACTTTAGTGGATGATCAGGCTAAGCAGGTGTTTTTGTCGTATGGTTTTCATGTTGAATATTTGAATCCAGATTCTTTTGTGAGGGATATTAAAAGATTGCATGTGGATGTTGTCTATGTGAATACGACTTGTTTTACGTCGGATAGGCAATCTATGAGTGAAAGAATTCGTGAGGAATTGGTTTCTTTAGAGAATGTTTTGATTCTTGAGGATGATTATAATGGGGAGCTTGTGTATGCTTCTAAAATCAAGACTTCGTTGTGTTCGAAAAGTAAGAATGTGATTTATTTTTCTTCGTTTTCAAGACTATTATTACCGAGTCTTCGTATTGGGTATATGATTTTAAATGAGGAGTATATGCGTAAGTATAGTGCTTCTTATTTTGGTCCAACGACGAGTAAAATTGAGCAGGTGGCTTTTACGCAGTATATTGTGGATGGGTATTTGCAGAAGCATTTAAGAAAGCTTGTTCGTGAGTATAAGGAGAAGCATTTGTATTTAAAGAAATTGATTGATACGTATATGGGTTGTTCGTATATCTTGGATGAAACGTATATGGCGTATTGGTTAAATTTAGATGTGGATGTATCATGTTTTAGGGATATGTGTGAATCGCATAGTGTCGCAATTAGTATTTTAAATGGGCGTGTGGGATTGTCTTTTGCGAGTATGAGCAAAGAATTGATGTTAGATGGTGTGATTCGTCTTGCAGAAATATTGAAAGAGTGTTAAAATTTTATCGATTCGACAGTGAAGAAGATAAGTAGGATTAAAAGTTCTTGTATATAGAGAGAGGGCGTTTGGTGAAAGCTCTTCGAGTCTTTTAGTTTGAAGCTACTTTGGAGTTGAAACGTAGTCGGCGTTAACGAGTGAATTGAGAGCATTTTTCGATTTTGGAAAATGAACTAGGATGGTACCGCGTAATTATACGTTCCTAGAAATAGGAGCGTTTTTTTATTGGAGGAAAGAAAAGATGAAACAATTAACTGGTAATCAGATTCGTCAGATGTTCTTGGATTATTTTAAATCTAAAGGGCATATGATTGAGCCGGGCGCAAGTTTGATTCCGCACAATGACCCAACATTATTATGGATCAATGCGGGTGTTGCGGCTTTGAAGAAATATTTTGATGGTAGTGAAAAACCGGCTTCAAATCGTATTGCGAATGCGCAGAAATCAATTCGTACGAATGATATTGAAAATGTAGGTCGTACGGCTCGTCACCACACATTCTTTGAAATGTTAGGAAACTTCTCAATTGGAGATTATTTCAAAGATGAGGCCATTCAGTTTGCGTGGGAATTTTTAACAAGCGAAGAATGGATGGGTATTGATAAGGACAGATTGTATGTGTCTGTATATACAGATGATGCGCGTGCTTATGAAGTATGGACTACAATTTGTGGTGTAGATCCTAGTCATATTTTAAAGACAGATGATAACTTCTGGGAAATTGGTAAGGGACCTGGTGGACCTGACAGTGAAATTTTCTTTGATCGTGGAGAAAAATATGATCCTGAGGGATTGGGAGAAAAATTATTCTTTGATGAAATGGAAAATGATCGTTATGTAGAAGTATGGAATGTTGTATTCTCTCAATATGATTGTGATCCTAGTATTGATCGTAAAGATTATAAGGAACTTCCTCAGAAGAACATTGATACAGGTATGGGTCTTGAGCGTTTGGTTGCCTTAGTTCAGGATGGAGAAACAAACTTCGATACGGATTTATTCTTGCCTATTATTCGTGCAACAGAAGCTATGGCAAAACATCCTTATGAAGGTGAATATAAGATGGCTTACCGTGTTATTGCGGACCATGTTCGTACTGTTACTTTTGCGTTGAGCGATGGTGCTAACTTCTCAAATAGTGGTCGTGGTTATGTGCTTCGTCGTGTACTTCGTCGTGCAGTTCGTTATGGTTTAAAATTAGGTTTGGATGAACCATTCTTATATAAATTAGTTCCTGTTGTTGCGGATTTAATGCAGGATTTCTATCCATACTTGCAGGAGCATGTTGCGTTCAACCAGAAGTTGATTAAGGTGGAAGAAGAAACTTTCAAGAAGACTTTAAAGGTTGGTCAGGCATTACTAGACGAAGAAATCAGCAAGGCTAAGGATGGAAAGCTTAGTGGTGAAGTTGTCTTCAAATTGTATGATACATATGGATTCCCATTTGAATTGACACAAGAAATTGCTGAGGAAAGTGGAATCAGTGTAAGTCGTGATGAGTTTGATGCAGAGATGAACAAACAAAAAGAGCGTGCTCGTAATGCGCGTAATGTAAAGGATTCTTTTGCGTCTCAAAATGAAGAATTGATGAACTTCAATGAACCGAGTGAATTTATTGGTTATGATCACTTAACTTGTGATGGTAAGATCATTGCGTTATTTAATGCTGAGGGTAAAATGGTTGATTCTTTAGAAGATGAAGGTATGATCATTTTAGATGAAACTTGTTTCTATGCAGAAAGTGGTGGACAGGTTGCCGATAAGGGAATGTTTACGGCTGATGGTGTAGAAGTAGAAGTATTGGATGTTCAAAAGACGCGTAATAAACAGCATATTCACACAGTTAAAATCAATAGTGGTGTATTAGAAAAGGGTATGTCTTTACATGGTGAGGTGAATGTCAAAGATCGTTTGGCAACTACAGCGAACCACTCTTGTACACACTTGTTGCAGTCGGCTTTAGTTAAGGTATTGGGTGATCATATTCATCAGGCTGGTTCTTATAATTGTCCTGAATATTTGCGTTTTGACTTCAATCATTATGAAAAGGTTACGGCTGAACAATTGGCTGAAGTAGAACGTATTGTGAATGAATATATTAGTGCGGCTTATCCAGTAACGAAAGAAGTAATGCCTATTGAAGAGGCTAAGAAGTCTGGTGCCACTGCATTATTTGATGAGAAGTATGGAGATACAGTTCGTGTTGTAACAATGGGTGATGTATCTAAGGAATTCTGTGCTGGATGTCATGTAGAAAACACGGCTCAGATTGGTTTATGCAAGATCATTAGTGAGGAAAGTATTGGTTCAGATTCTCGTCGTATTACGGCTAAGACTAAGTTTGCGGCTTACCAAGATTTTGCACAAGAACACAATATGTTAGAAAATATTGCGGATAGTGCTAAACAAAAAGGTATTAAGAATATTGATACTAAGGTTGAAGCTGCTTATAAGACTATGCATGATATGCAGAAAGAAATCGATAACTTGAAAAACCAAATCTTTACTTTGAAGTCTAAAGAGTGGGCTACAGAGGCTAAAGATTTTGGAAAAGTCAATGTATTGATTAAATCCGTTTCTGGAATGGATGCAGGTGCATTGAAGGATATTGTTTCTAACTTAAAGGCTAATGATGACAAGATGGTTGTATTCTTCGTTAACACAAATGGAGAAAAGGTTGTCTTTGTATCTGGTGCAGGTAAAGAGGCTGTTAAGGCTGGCGTACATGCGGGTCAATTGGTTAAGAAAGCGGCTCAAATCTGTTCTGGTAATGGTGGTGGAAAGCCAGATATGGCTCAAGCCGGTGGTAAGGATGCTTCTAAGGTTGATGAAGCAATCAATGCGATTACAGAAGAATTGAAAAGTTTATAAAAAGTTTAGGGTATACTAAGTGTATACCCTTATTATTTGGGTGTATGAAAAAGAAGAAGACTAAAAGTAAATATAGAATTCGTAAGAATGAATTAAGAAAATTTGAAAAGGAAAATAAACTCACAAAGAAAGAGAAAGAGCGAGTCGAAATGTGGGTGGAATCTGGTCATAGTGCGTATGATTTGCAGTGGTTGTATGAGTTGCGTGAGGAAGAAGAGCTTGATGAACTACTTAGTGGTTTGACGGACGCACAAGTAAATTATGTATATAGTCATTGTATGAATTGGGATCCATTCATGGAAGAACCATTTTTTGATTTTAATCGATTGGATGATTTGGATTTAACGAATTTACCGACTTTTGAAGAAGAGAAAGAGATAGAGATTGATTTACCGTTTTAATAGATTTGACACAAATAAATAACCACCTTATACTTTTAGTATAGGAAATGAAAGGGTTTTATGTATGAATTTGGATGAACATTGGTATGTATTATTGACCATACGTTCTAAGGAAGAGGAAGTATGTAAATACTTGAATGAAAACGAGGGTATTTTTGCGTTTAGTCCTAAGATGGAATTTTATCATAGGGTTTCTAAAAAGATTCAATTGCGAACTTTATTCGGTGGCTATGTATTTGTGGTAAGTAAATTGTCACAGGTAGAAGTGGATCGCATTTTTAGAAAGTTTCCTTTGGAGAGTGTTTTTATTCATGAATTAAAATATAAAGAGGATATCTCTGCATTAACTGATGAAGAGATTCGTATTCTTACGATGTTGATGGATGACAAGAAGATTCTTCGTATGTCTTATGGTGTATTACTCAACAATAAGATTCATGTGACAAGAGGTCCGTTAGTAAATATGGATGATTATATTATTAAGTATGATAAGCATAATTGTTTGGCTACATTGAATTTGAATTTCTTGAATCAGATTTGGAAAGTGGGAGTCACCTTAATTGAATAGTGTGATAGAATGGATGTGTTTAAGGACATGTCCATTTTTTATTATAGAGATATGTTTAAAGTAAGGATGGGATGAAGTTGAAAGTACATGTAACAAATATTACGAATCAAGTATATTGGAGTGTTGCGAAAATGGCTCAAAATGAAGTGGTGAAAATATTAAGTCCATTAGATGCAGTAGAACTTCCAATATATTTATATGAAATGGAAAGTCAGACAAAATGTAAAGTCATAGACTAATATTAAGTTGCC
>ENA-OPSR01000195-OPSR01000195.1-human-gut-metagenome-genome-assembly--contig:-NODE-195-length-28736-cov-7.191590_pt1 | contig 28736 bp, 23 predicted proteins | sample MGYA00241459_ERZ501910 | MGnify/ENA primary metagenome ERZ501910 (study PRJEB25962, sample SAMEA2042504) | human gut metagenome | biome: human gut; feature: human-associated habitat; material: faeces...
GGCACATTTTTTGTGTTCCTCTTAAAAGATGCCATTTCTTAACTTAATGACATTGGGTGTTTACCCTTATTGATTGAGTTAAAAGCTCAGTTTTATAAAGTACAATATACCTTATGAAATGGTCAATAAGCTGGAATTTCTGTTACGAAAAGTATGCAGATAGATGATGGACGAAGATAGGTGTATATTGTGCGCCTATCTTTTTTTGTTTGGTAAAGGAGAAGAGGAATATGAAAAAGATTTTACAAGCAAGCCTTAGTGCAGTATTGGTGTTGAGCCTAGTGGGTTGTGGTTCGACAAAAGATGAGGCCATCTATCAAGATTCGATTGATGCCTACGTGAATGAAATTGATATGGACTATGCGTATGACTTCACAAAAACATTGTCTACAGATACTTCATTACATGATAATTCACTTGGATTTAGAACGAGTGGTTCCGATGCAGAACATAGAACAGCCGATTATTTGGCTAAGGAAATGAAGGCCATTGGTTTAAAGAATGTAGAAAAGATACCTGTCAATGTGGATAAGTGGCAGTATAATGATGCTTCACTAACGATTGAAGGAACAGATATTGATTTGATGCCCGTATCGTATATGGTGAATGGTACAGATGAAAATGGGATTACAGCACAAATCGTAGATTGTGGTACTGGTTTTGCGAAAGACTATGAAGGCAAGGACGTTGAAGGTAAGATTGCTCTAGTAGGAGTGGATCAATTTAATGAATCTTGGATTGGCGGCTATATCTATGAGGCGTATGAGCATGGCGCAAAAGCATTAGTCACATACGATTTGGATGGATATGGAAGATTTAGTGATGATGATCATCAGATTCAGGATGTTTGTGCAGAAGATATTATGCCTACGACAATCATCACAATGAGTGAGTACAAACAAATCAAAAAGGCTTTAAAACAAGGTCATGATATGGCTACTTTAAAAGTGGATAGTGTGATGGAAGAAGGTAATGGTACAAGTTATGATGTGGTTGGATATATTCCTGGTAAGTCACATGATCAACAAATTATTTTTGCCGGACATTATGATATGTATTTTACTGGCTTTCAAGATGACTGTAGTGCTATTGGAACTATTATGTCAATGGCTAAGACAATGATCGATAGTGGCTATGTGCCTGAAAATGATATTGTGGTTGTTGCACATGGTGCTGAAGAATGGGGCACAACAGGCACTGAATTTGACTGGACAAGAGGTGCTTATGAATTGATCAACAATGTACATCCTGAGTGGGCTAATAAAACTTTAGCTTTATTTAACTTTGAATTGGATGCCTATGATGATGGTTCAGATACATTCATGGTGACTTGTGTTCCTGAATATGCGTCTTTAGTGAAAAGCTTAGTCGATTCAGGTGCATTGGATGGTGCTGTAAAAGAATATAAGAATGGTATTTCTACAAAGACATATGATACAACGACAATGGAAGATGGTGTTTCCTATCGTAATGCGGGAGTTCCTTATTTCTTGAATACAACGGATACTTGTTCTGGAGAAACAAAGGATGATGGTGAATATACTTGGACACAACTTCATTATCATACAGAATCCGATAATACGGATACGTATAGTGAAAAGGTGATGAAGGCTAATATTGCGGTATTTGGAAGTATGGCTATCGCCATCGATCAGCTTCCAGCTATGTCTTTAAATATGCAAGCTACCATTGATGATTTAAAGGAAAGCTTTAATGAAGATTTAGCTTTGGAAGCTGGTGTTTCTAAAAAGGATTGGGACAAGGCCTTAGCTGTTTTTGAAAAAGAAGTGGATGCACTAAATAAAGAGGGTCAAGATATTAATGATCGTTATATAAAAGCGGTAAATTCTAAATCGGATGTTACTTCAATTCAAAAAGAAGGAAAAGCCTACAATAAGAAAGTATTAGACTTATTTAAATATGTACAAGATAACTTTGTCGGAATTGTATTCTCGAGTGATGTTGTGATGAAACACGTGGGATATCAAAATAACATTGAATATATGGATGAAATCATTCAAGATTTAAAGAAAGACAAAGTAAATGATGCTCTCGATGTGGCATACCAATTAAATGGTTTGTGTGAATACAATTATTACTTATTCTCACCAAATGCGGCTGCTAAAATTGATGCGCATGCAGACAAGGCCGTTGAAAACAATAAGTGGTGGGGCAATGATAAAGGCTACTATTTCACAAATACAAAAAATGCTACAACATCTTTATTAAATAAAGAAGATGGAGATGATGTAAGTGAAGAAATCAAAGTATATGAAAGCGCTAGAGCGAAACAGTTAGATTCTTATAAAGAAGTGCTTGAAAATGAAATCTTGGCAATGAACAAGATAGGTCAATAAATACAATGGCTTGGCAATATAAATGCCAGGCTTTTTTGGTTATAAAAAAGCTTGTGAAATGTTCACGTTTGTTCTTAAAAACAAGTTTTTTTTAGATGTATACTTTAGCTAACTAATCATATGGTTATATGATGAAGTGGGAATAGGGTTATGAAAAGTTTAGAAGAAAGACAGAAAATTTTGATTGTGGATGACTCTAAATTCAATCAGGAATTATTGATGGAAATATTGGGTGAGAACTATCAATATATATTGGCCAATGATGGTTTAGAAGCCATTTCCATTCTACAAAAGGATTGGACAATTGATTTAATGTTTTTGGATATCAATATGCCAAAAATGAATGGGTTTGAAGTTTTGGAATATATGAATAAGTATCAGTGGATTGAAGAATTTCCGATAATTGTGATTTCTGCAGAAGAAGAGACTTCAATTATTGAAAAGGCATATAATTTAGGAGCTGTTGAATATATTCAACGTCCTTTTGATGCGTTTATTATTAAGCGAAGAGTTATGAATACACTTGTTTTATATGCCAATCAAAAACGATTGACCAATGTAGTAGTGAATCAGGTGTATGAAAAAGAAGAAAACAATAAAGTGATGATCAATATCTTGAGTAGTGTTGTAGGAACATACAATAAGGAGAGCCGTGAACATATTCTTCATATTCGTATTGCCACGCAGATGCTTTTAAGAAGGTTAGTTGAGAAAACGGATGCGTATCCTTTAACGGAGTCTGATATTACATTGATTGCGACGGCATCGTCTTTACACGATATTGGTAAGGTGTCAATCTCAAAAGAGATTTTAAATAAACCGACAAAGCTTACGGATGAAGAATATGAAATTATGAAGACACATACTTTACTTGGCGCAAAAATGATTCGTAGTATGGAATATCCGAATGATAATCCATTGGTTCAAATGGCTTATGAAATTTGTAGATGGCACCACGAACGCTTTGATGGAAAGGGCTATCCTGATGGTTTAGTGGGGAATGATATTCCTATTTCTGCCCAAGTTGTATCGGTTGCCGACGTATTTGATGCATTGACAAGTACGCGTGTATATAAAAAGGCCTATGATTATAGAACGGCCATTCAAATGATTTTGGATGGAAAGTGTGGATGTTTCAATCCATTGTTAGTAGAGTGTTTAAAAGAGGTGGGTACAGATATGTATTTGGCTTTTAAAACGCAAAAGGACGATTATAAGGATTATCATGAGGCAAAAAAATTGTCTGGTGAAATTTTAAAATCAGAAACATTGCCATACAATGATCATTCACAGCGCATTATTGATTTTTTAAAGGAAAAGATGGACTTTTTTGAATTGAGTCAATCTAAAGTCTTATTTGATTATAATCCTTTAATTGGTGAGTTAACTATTATAGATCGAGAGAAAAATAAAAAGTATAAAAAGAGTGTTTCGGAATTTGAGTCGTTTGATGTGAATGACGAAGTGGTGGAAGAAGTTAAAAAACATTTAAAGGAAACTTCTGTGGAAAATAAAGAGTTTACTTTACAATTTAAAGAGTTAAATATAAAATTTCATACGTTGTGGTCTGGTTTGGATACAGATCAATATATTGGTGTGATTGGTCAAATAGATAGGAGGATATGATTTGAAAGGGAAACGAATAATTACAAGTTTATTGAGCTTATCTTTACTTGTTTGTCTACTAAGCGGATGTAAGACAAGTAATTTAGAATCGGATGAATCCAATTTACCTGTTATTACTTTAGGTAGTGATAATTATCCCCCTTACAACTATTTGAATGAGGATGGAAATCCTACAGGTATTGATGTGGATTTGGCAACCGAAGCGTTTAAGCGATTGGGATACAGAGTTGAAGTGGTTTATATTGATTGGGAAAAGAATAAGGAACTTTTAGAAAGTGGAAAAATCGATTGTATCATGGCATGTTTTTCCATGGAAGGAAGATTGAATGACTATAAGTGGGCTGGTCCATATATCGCAAGTCGTCAGGTGATTGCGGTCAATAATGATAGTGATATTTATACTTTGGATGATTTAAAAGATAAAAATGTAGCTGTGCAATCGACCACCAAGCCAGAAGATATTTTATTAAATGGCAATTATGATGTAGGTAACTTGATTAGTTTAAACCATAGAGAATTGATCTTTACATTCCTACAAAAAGGATATGTGGATGCGATTGGCGCTCATGAAGAATCGATTATTCAATATATAAAGGACTATAATGCGGATTTTCGTATTTTAGAAGAGCCATTGATGCGAGTAGGCATTGGTGTAGCTTTCTCAAAAAATGATAAGCGTGATCTTTGTGAGAAGTTAGACAAGACTTTAAAAGAGATGCGTAAGGATGGTACTTCGAAAAAGATCATAGGTAAATATTTGTCGGATCCAGAAAAGTATTTGGAGGTGGATGATTTTGCGTACTAAAAATTGTTACTACCATATACTGAGCGTTGTATTAGGGGTTTGTATAGTTTGCATTTCAGCATTTTATTTTTTTCAAACACAAAAAAGTGAAGCAGAAGATAGATTAGTTAAAATCGTAAATTATGTAAAGGTACAATGTTCCACATATACCCATTATAATGAGGCGAGTGAATCGAAGAGTTTATTAAGAACGATTGAGAGTTGTCGTCAGCTTCAAACGAATCTTCAAAGTAAAGTAGATGCAGGAAAACTTATAGATCAAGCTTTTCTAAAGGATAATCTTAGTACATTATGGATGGATGGGATTCTTGTGTTGGATGAAAATGGGAATATAGAAAGTTCCTATAGTACAAATGATTCCATTTTAAAACAAGTTCATCAATATATCCGTAAAGATATTGTTTTGGAATATATGAATTGTCCAGAAAGAACATATGCACAACGCATTGAATTGAATGATGGGTCTCATTTAGATATTGCGACATGTGCAAGAAGTGATGCACCTGGCATTGTGGTTACTTATTTTTATACTTCCGCTTATTTTGCGCAGAATTATAATTTAACACTTCAAAATTTGTTGAAGGGATATAGTACAAAATTGGATGGAACTATTCTTGTTTGTGATGAAGGAAACATCATTGCGAGTAATGATAGATCACTACTTCATGCTTCGACAAAGAAGAATGAAATTGTTCAATTATTAAAAGGAAACAAGGATAGTCAACATATTTATCATTTTAATAATAAAGGTGCAGGCTATTATGGCATTATGTTGAAACAAAGTAATTATTATATCTTTGCCTATATTCCAGATCATGTGGTATTTGAAGGTGTTTTCACAAAATTAGTTGCGATTTTCCTTGTATATATATTGTTTGTGCTTGTACTAAGATATATTGGTCATCGCAATAATCGTATAAGACAGGTTAAAGAACAAGAAAAAGAGAAGGTGCACCAAGAAGAATTATTAAAGGCAGCTAAAAAGGCAGAGACGGCTAATGTTGCCAAAACCGAATTTCTTCAAAGAATGTCTCACGATATTCGTACTCCAATCAATGGAATCATTGGTATGGTTGAAGTTGGGAATCATTATAGTGATGATATTGAAAAGCAGGCCCATTGTCGTGCAAAGATCAAAGATGCTTCAAATACATTACTTGAATTAGTGAATGAAGTATTAGACATGAGTAAGCTTGAGTCGGGTGAAATCGTCCTTGAAGAAGTTGGATTTAATATAGATAAGTTGAGTGATGAAACGATTGGAATAGTAGAAGAACTCGCAAAAGAGCGTAATATTCAAATTGTCGAAGAAGAAAAAAGTATTACCCATCCATATTTGATGGGAAGTCCAATCCATGTAAAGCGTGTATTAATGAATGTTCTTTCCAATGCCATTAAATACAATCGGGATAATGGATTTATCTATGTAAGTTATAGGGAACTTGAATCGAAAGAACCATCCCATGTCATTATTGAATTTATTTGTCGTGATACAGGTGTTGGTATGTCTAAAGAATTCCAAAACAAAATCTTTGAGCCTTTTGCCCAAGAACATATGGGAAGTCGTTCTAAATATGTGGGGACAGGTTTGGGTATGCCCATCGCAAAAAGCCTTGTTGAAAAGATGGGTGGATCCATTGCGTTTACAAGTCAAGAAGGTGTGGGTTCTCAATTTGTGATACGCATTCCATTTAAAATCGATGAAGAACATAAAAATGAAAGAGTTAAAGAATCAGCTTCCGCATCGATTGAAGGACTTAGCGTTTTACTTGTAGAAGATAATGAATTGAATATGGAAATTGCCAGGTTCATTATCGAAAACGAAGGGGCTAGAGTTACTTGTGCTACAAATGGTAAAGAAGCGGTGGATATCTATAAGAACGCACCCGAATCTTTTGACATTATCTTAATGGATATAATGATGCCGGAAATGGATGGTTTACAAGCCACTCAAGTGATTCGCTCATTTGATCATGATATTCCAATTGTGGCGATGACAGCTAATGCGTTTATGGAAGATAAAATAAAGGCTAAAAAAGCAGGTATGAATGCGCATGTATCAAAGCCTTTAGACAGGGATATATTGATTCAAGTGATCGCGGAGTTGTGTGGTTATAAAAGCGTATAGTGCTTTTAAATTAAAGTGATAATTAAAAGAAAAAATGACTATATAATTTAGAAAAACGATGGCATGTTAAAATTTTGTATGTATAATGAATTTGACATTATCGATTGGCAAATTCAGTGAAAGCTTGAGATGTAAACATGCTGACCAATATAGTATTTTAAAGCTATTGATAATAGTTTTTTTTCGATTATAGGGTACAAAAGAGTTTCTGTGGCATGAACAAGAAACTCTTTTTGTGTTAAAGAAAAAGAAGAAAAGATTATGAAGAAAACAATGTAGAGGATTATTTAAAGAATTTGTAAAGGCAATCGCAACAAATTTATTGGAATTAATAATGTTTTCACATTGAAGTTTTATAATAGGAATTGGCTACTGGATGTAGTAATGGTGAACCCTCTGAATTAAAAAAAGAAATCTGCTTGAGTTCTCGGCAGATCCTTCGATTTTTTTGCAGGAGGACGTGTTGTATGTATATTTATCTATACATTGATGTTGCCATGGTTTTATTGGCTTTAGTTGAATTACTAAAAATCACATTGATTATTATAGAAAAATGTAAAAGACACTAGTTCACCCTCACCAATGGATTACTAGCGTCTTTTGACCTTAATTCAGAGTGACCACTGTATCCAGTAGTCTTTCTGTATCTGTATTATACCGAGAAGGGAATGTTTATGCAAATGATGTTTTTGCTAGATGGAGTTTTCAACTTTAATATGATAAATTATATAAAAGTGAGGTTTTTTGACTATGAAGAAAGTGCTTTTTATTTGCCATGGGAACATATGTAGAAGTGTTAGTGCTGAGTACATTATGAAAGATTTGGCAAAGAAAAATGGGGTAGAACTATATGTCTCTAGTGCAGCTACAAGTCGTGAAGAAATTGGTAATGATATCTATCCTCCGGCTAAGCGTAAACTAAAAGAAAAGGGGATTCCATTTTCTAGACATTATGCAAGACAAGCTACAATGAGTGATTATTTGTCATATGATTATTTAATTTGTATGGATGAAAATAATATGCGTAATCTAAATCGTATGTTCAATAATGATCCAGATCACAAGATTTATAAATTATTATCAAGAGATGTTTCAGATCCTTGGTATAGTAATGATTTTGAAACGGCTTATAATGATATTAATGAGGGTTGTAAAGCCTGGTTAGAGAGGTTATCATGAAACAGAATCTACATACACACTCCATCTTTTGTGATGGAAAAGATACGATTGAAGAAATGACTTTAGAAGCCATCTCAAAGGGCTTTGATATTCTAGGCTTTTCTGGCCATGGATATTTGGACGTGGATACAAGTTCCATGCGAGATACTTCAGGATATATTTCAGAGGTTGAGAGAATTAAATCGAAATACGCTTCATCTATTCAAATTCATTTAGGTATTGAAGAAGATATGTTAGGAAGAATAGCTGAAAAAGCTCCATTTGAATATGTGATTGGAAGTAAACACTTTTTAGGTGAGACGGCTGTGGATTATTCAAAGCCTGTATTTGATTCTTTATTTGAATCCTATTCTGGTGACTATAAAAAGATGTGTAAAGACTACTATTTAGATTTATCGAATATGTATGATTGGCAAGAAGTGGATATCATTGGACATTTGGATTTGATTACCAAATATAATGAGGACGAGTCTTATTTTCAATTTAATGATAAAGACTATATGAATATTGTTTGCGATTGCATTGACCGATTGTTGATCAACGATAAGATTTTTGAAGTGAATACCGGAGCTATCGCCAGAGGCTATCGTAAAACACCATATCCATCTAAGAATATATTGGAATATTTATACGCAAAGAATGCGCGTATTTGTCTAAACAGTGATTGTCATGATAAGAACTATTTGGATTGTGCTTTTGAATCTAGTTTAGACTTGATTCAATCTTGTGGATTTAAAGAACTGCAGATATTAACCAATGATGGCTTTGTACCAGTTAAAATTAAATAGAGTAAACAGTGAAGGTGTTCTTGTGATAATCAATTAGACCTTCACTTTTCATTTTAGAAAGCTCTTTTGATAAGGCACTTCGTTCTACGTTTAAATAGTCAGCCATCTGTTGACGATCAAACGGAATCTTAAAGGTAGAATTTTGTGTTTCTAGTTTCATAAACGATAAGTATGACAACACTTTATTGCGAATGGTTTTGTTGGAAATATGGAATATGTGTTGTGACAACATCTTGTTCTTATTTGAAAGTATTTGAATCATTTGATCTTTTAATTCTAGAGATTTTTCTAAGGCTTGAACATCTAAAAATTGAATCGTACAATCCTCAACCGCTCTTACATATACATACATAGGTGTTTTGGTTAGGGCATAGCTTTCTGCAAACATTTGATTAGGACCAATATGTGATAGTAGGGAAACATTGCCTAAAAAGTCTACAGTTTCAATGACAACACTTCCTTCTTTGACAATGCCAATGGCTTGAGGAATATCTTCCATATGATAAATAATTTCATTTTTCTTGTATTTCTTGAATGGTAAATCCATAAATATCTTCCTTTCGTGGTTTAAACAACATAAATTTAATGTATTATACAATAAAATAAGTGTATAAGAAATGAGGATGATTCTATGTTAAGAAAAATTATACAAATTGATGAAGATAAATGTACTGGATGTGGTATCTGTGTGGATGCCTGTCATGAAGGAGCTATTGGCTTAGTGAATGGAAAGGCAAAATTGATGCGTGATGATTATTGTGACGGATTAGGGGATTGTTTACCAACATGTCCTACGGGTGCTATTTCATTTATTGAAAAAGATACTTTGGCTTATGATGAAGAGGCAGTAAAAAAGAATATGGAAAAGCGCATGAAAGATTCTGGTACCATGCATACAGGATGCCCTGGATCTATGATGCATACAATGAGTCCAATCGCTACTCCATCTATCGATGTATCAAGCCAATTAACATCTTGGCCTGTTCAAATTAAGCTAGCACCTATCAACGCACCATTCTTTCAACATGCTAAGCTTTTAATAGCTGCGGATTGTACAGCTTATGCCTATGCCAATTTTCATCAGGAATTTATGAGAAATAAAGTGACTCTAATTGGATGTCCAAAACTCGATGGTGTGGATTATTCAGAAAAGCTTTGCGATATCATTCGTATGAATTCCATTGAAAGTGTAACCATTGTTCGTATGGAAGTACCTTGTTGTGGTGGACTTGAAAATGCGGTTAAGAAAGCTTTGCAGGAAAGTAAAAAGTTTATTCCTTGGCAAGTCGTCACAATTTCAATTGATGGAAAAATTTTAGATTAAACCTTAAAAAAGTGCAGTTATCGTGTCAGATATTGCACTTTTGTCATTTTTTGACACGTTAAACAAAAAAGTATCACCGTAGCGATACTTTAATGATTAGTCCTTTGTGATTTCTTTATAGCTAGCTAGACCATAAGCACTATCTGCTTGTGTCCCCGCATTGACAATAGCTTGTTCCATAGCTTTTACAGCCATGATTCCAACTAGATCTTGTTCTGTAGGCACTTTATTCGATGTCATCGCAAAAATAGTATCTCCATCACTTGAAGTGTGGACGGGACGGATACATCTTGCATATCCATTATGCGCCATACTCGCAATCTTATTCATTTGTGCTTTATTTAAATCCGCATTTGTGATGATACAACCAATTGTCGTATTCATACCACAAGAATTGATCATCTTTTCAGCTGCCTTTAAGATTTCATCTTCACTAAACAATCTTGTGTTTGTGTTTTTATCATAGATACCTGCGATTGGTTTGTCTGAATTTGGATAGAAAATATCACCACATGCATTCACAGCTACAATAGCTCCTACTTTTAATGGACCCATTTGTAGGGCTGAAAATCCAAGTCCTGACTTCATCGCATATTGAGGACCAAAGAATTTACCAACACTAGCCCCTGTTCCTGCACCTACATTTCCTTGTTTTGGATCATTTTTTTCAGCTTCTATACAAGCATCATACCCCATTTGTTTGTTTGGATACGCTTTAGAATTACCTACACCACAATCAAATAGACAAGCTTCACATACGATTGGAATATAGATGTTTTTCATGTCAAAACCAATTTCGTGCTCACTCAAATACTGCATAACACCACTGCTTGATTCTAAACCAAAAGCACTACCACCTGATAATGTAACCGCATGAATTTTTTGAACCATGTTTTTTGGATTCAATAAATCTGTTTCACGAGTGGCTGGACCACCACCACGTACATCTACACCAGCTGTGGCTCCTTCTTTACATAAGATGACTGTACAGCCAGTCGCATTTTCTATATCTTGTGCACTACCAATTTGAAATCCTTCAATCTCATTGATTTGAATTGTCTTCATTTTTTGATCTCCTTTAATTCATATAAATCATTTCTACGTACCTTCCAATAAGGCATCCTTTTCCTTACTTTTTCAATGTCGTTTAAATCGATATCTACAACTTTGTATGCTTCTTCTTCACCCAACTCCACTACAATATTGCCAAAACCATCCACAAGAATAGAGTGGCCTCCTGAAGTATAGTTCTTATACGTATACTTAGCTGGGGCAACCCCACACAAAAAGACTTCATTTTCTAAAGCGCGTGTTTGAGTAAATAGCTTCCAATGTTTCTTTGTAGCCTGCTCATTAAAGGCGGCTGGACAAAATAGAATTTGTGCTCCATTTTGAGCTAGAATCCTAGACACTTCTGGAAAGCGAATGTCGTAACATAATAAAATGCCACATTTTCCCCATGGCGTATCAAAACATTGTAGGTGATTTCCTGGTACAAACACTTCATTTTCACAATAATCTTGTTTGTTGTGGAATTCAAAAAGATGTGTTTTATCATATGAACAAACAATGTCGCCATCGCTGTTTAATATGTAACAACGATTGTATTTGTCCGCACAAATAGAACCAGCCACAATCCATATCCTATGCGATTTAGCTAGTTTTTTTAAAGCCATCAAACTTTCATCATGACGCAAATACGCTGTTTTAAGTGCATCATTATGATAGGGACAATTCCACATTTCACAAAGAACTAAAATATCACAGTCTGGAATATTTTTTAGTTTAGCTATATTTTGTTGGTTATCCATTGAAACAGACATTTGGTACATACAGATCTTCATATAGATTATGATAGGCGAAAAGTAACTACTTTTCAAGGTGTGCAAAGACTAACATGTGTTTATTTACTACCGGTTTGAAATCGTTTACAATCATTTTAGGAGGTTTTGTATCATGTATAAAATTATAGAAGTAAAACAAAGTGTATTTGAAGATAATAATAAAGATGCGAACAAATTAAGAGAAGAATGTAAAGATAAAGGTGTGTTCTTATTGAATGTTATGTCAAGCCCAGGAGCAGGGAAGACAACAACTCTATCTAGAACGTTAGAAAGACTAAAAGATACAATGAGAATTGGTATTATGGAAGCGGATATTGATAGTGATGTAGATGCCAAAACCATCAGTGAATATGGCGTACGCACGATTCAAATACATACAGGTGGTATGTGTCATTTAGACGCAGATATGACTCGTCAAGGATTGCATGAAATGGGTATGGAAGATTTAGATTTGACTGTACTTGAAAATGTAGGAAATTTAGTGTGTCCTGCTGAATTTGACACGGGATCCACTAAAAATGTAGCTATATTAAGTGTTCCAGAAGGAGATGACAAACCTTTAAAATATCCATTGATGCTTCAAGTGTGTGATGTGGTTTTAATTAATAAAATGGATGTATTGCCATACTTTGATTTTGATGTAGATAAGTGTAAAAAGAATATTTTGTACCGAAACCCGAATGCAAAGATTTTTGAAGTGTGTGCTAAAACAGGTGAGGGAATTGAAGATTGGTGTAATTGGCTTGAAAACGAAGTAAAGGCCTGGAAGGAATAATATGACATATCGAGATAATATTGATAAACTGGCAAGGCGTATCACGGATCGTATTCCAGCTAAAGTAAAAAAATTATCCCAAACGGATCCTGAATATGAGTGCTTAAATGAAATATTAAATGATGAACAATGCGATTTATGTTTGTGTTTTGAAGTGCGTAAACCACTTTCTTTTGAAGAAGTAGTGAAAAGAAGTGGGTGGCCAGCAGGAAGAGTGAATCGTGTATTAAATGAAGTATGCGACATTGGAATGATTGAATACAACTGGGAAAATGAGGATCATCATAAACAGTTTGTGCTTCCTCAGTTTGTTCCTGGAGCAGCTGAATTTATGGTTATGAATAAAGATCTTGTAGAAGAACATCCAATTGTTGCGGATTTCTTTGAAAAGATGACGCGATTACCACTTGAAAAGGTAACGCCAATGGTTCCACCTGGAGGAGCAGGCATTGGTATGCATGTTATTCCTGTAGAAAAGGCGATTCATGCAAATCAGCAAGCGGTAAGTGTAGAAAAGATTTCGCATTGGTTGAATAAATACGATAAATACGCACTTTCTCCATGTTCATGTAGAAGACAACAACGTGTTAGAGGTGAAGGAACTGGTGATGTTGAAGCGGATGTTTGTATTGCGGTAGGTGATATGGCTGACTATGTTGTACAGACAAACAAGGGTGGTCATTATTGTACGTATGAAGAGGTTATTGAAACTTTAGAACGTTGTGAAAGAAAAGGATATGTACATCAGATTACGAATATTGATGGAGAAGATAAGATTTTTGCGATATGTAACTGTGCACATGGCGTATGTAACGCATTAAGAACGAGTCAATTGTTTAATACGCCAAATATGTCGGCAAGTGCTTATAGGGCTCATGTGGATAGTGAAAAGTGTGTTGCGTGTGGAAAGTGTGTGGAAATTTGTCCTGTAGGAGCGGCAAAATTGGGTCAAAAACTTTGTACAAAAGATGGACCTGTATCATATCCTAAACAGGAACTTCCTGATGATGTAAAGTGGGGCCCTGAAAAGTGGAACTGGAATTTTAGAGATACAGCTAAAGTCAACTGTTATGAAACTGGAACATCACCTTGTAAGAGTGCATGCCCTGCACATTTACCGGTACAAGGCTATATTAAGATGGCGAAAGAAGGTCGCTATATGGATGCATTAAAGTTAATTAAAGACTTTAATCCATTTCCAGCCGTATGTGGAGCTATTTGTAATAGAAGGTGTGAACAACAGTGTACGCGTGGATTGATTGATGAGCCTTTGGCTATTGATGAAATCAAGAAGTTTATTGCCGAACAAGAACTTCATGAAGATAAGCGTTATATTCCTTTATGTGAAAATGTCGAAGGCAAATTTTTTACAAATAAGATGGCCATTATTGGTGCAGGTCCTGCTGGCATGAGTGCCGCTTATTATTTAAGGATAATGGGCTATCCTGTCACGATATTCGAAAAGGAAGAAAAACCAGGCGGTATGTTGGTCTATGGCATTCCATCTTTTAGATTAGAGAAGTCTGTGATTGAAGCTGAAATTGAAGTGTTAAAAGCTATGGGTATTGAGTTCAAGTGTGGTATAGAAGTAGGTAAAGACATTTCTTTGGATGATTTAAGAAATGAGGGATATGAAGCATTCTATGTGGCCATTGGTGCTCAAGGATCAAGAAAATTAAATATTCCAGGAGAAGATAATGCGATGGTTGAATCTGGAATTGATTTCTTGCGTAAGGTGAATAAAACAGAAAATCCAAATCTAATTTCTGGCGATGTGGTTGTCGTTGGTGGTGGAAATGTTGCGATAGATGTAGCTCGTGCAGCTTTAAGAAGTGGGGCACAAAAGGTTCATTTATGTTCTTTAGAACAAGAAGGCGAAATGCCGGCTAGTCCTGAGGAAGTATTAGAAGCTAAAGAAGAGAAAATTCTTCTTCATTGTGGATGGGGTCCAAAGAAAATCTTAGAAGATTCAATTGTATTTAAACAATGTGTAAGTGTAAAGGATGAAACTGGAAGATTTAATCCAAGCTATGATGAGAGTGTTTTGGAAACTATACAATGTAGTCATGTATTACTTTCAATTGGACAAAGTATTATTCCAATTCAAGGATTGGATGTAGAAGTAAATCCAAATGGAACAATCAAAGCGGATGGTACAACACTTCAAACATCTGTTGAAGATGTATTTGTGGGTGGTGATGTGTATACAGGTCCAAAATTTGCGATTGATGCGATTAGTCATGGTAAAGAAGCAGCTGAATCTATGCATCGTTTTGTTCATAAGGGGCATTCTCTAACAATTGGAAGAGACTTACATTTATTTAATGAATTTGATAAGAATAACGCATTGATTGATATTGATTTTGATCATGCCAAACGACAGATACCTGGTATTAAAAAGGGGTTGGGGGAAAAATCCTTTAGAGATTTACGTTCGACATTTACAGAAGAACAAGTTAAGATTGAAGCCAATCGATGTCTTGGATGTGGTGCAAGTATTGTTGATACCAATAAGTGCATTGGTTGTGGTTTGTGTACGACAAAATGCGAATTTGATGCGATCCACTTAACGCGTGATATCAAAGATGGTGCAAGAATGGTTAAGGCGGAAGATAAGATGAAGGCTATCTTGCCGTATGCGGCTAAACGCCAAATCAAGATTATTCGCAATAAGAAGAAATAGTATGCATGAATTAGGAATTGTTGTACATATTTCAAAAACATTAGAAGAACTTGCACAAGAAAATAATATTACAGATATTCGTAGAGTGACTTTGCAGATAGGAAAAGTAAGTGGAATTGTTCCTGAGTATTTAGTAGATTGTTGGAAATATTATAAGAAAAAAGTTCCTTTAATTGAAAACTCAACACTAGAATATGAATGGATTGAAGCCATTACGATTTGCAATGAATGTGAAAAAACATATGATACGATTCAATATGGAAGAGAGTGTCCATATTGTAAGAGTGAACATACAGTTCTTCTTCAAGGCAATGAGTGTCTCATTAAGGAGATTGAAGCCGAATAAGCGTCGAAAGGCGCTTTTTTTAGAAAAATTCCTTTTTTTACGTATATGAGTATGTAGGAAATGCCTACTAGAATTGAGGTGCTCATGCGTAGCGCAAATTTATTAAATGATTTCGCCTTTAAGTATGTGTTTGGCGAAGATTGTAAGGAGGCTAATGATGCATTAAAATCATTACTCACGGTATTTTTATAAAGAAAGGTCAATCATGTGGTTGTTAAGAATTCAGAAATGGTAAAAGACTATAGTAAAATGAAGAGTCTACGATTAGATTTATTAGTCGAATTTGATGATCAAACAACAGTGGATTTAGAAATGCAGTTAAGACAAACTAAAGATAATATGATGAATCGCTTTCCTTATTATTCGGCTAGGCTTCATGGTTCACAAGACATGGAAGGAAAAAGTTACAGTCAATTAAAGGAAACCATTGTCATGATTTTCTTTAATGTGAGTATTTTTGCAAATGATAATATATGTAATACTTTCAGGTATAAATGTGACGGTGACTTACCTTTTGTGAAAGAAGAAAAAGAAGATCGTATGAAGTTACGTACAATAGAAATGCCAAAAGTAGATTTAAATAAGCCTCTTGAAGAAATGAATGAACAGGAAAAGATGATTTATTACTTTTTGAATTGCCACAAAGGAATCGAAGATAGTAAAATTAAGGTGATGATAGAAAGTGATGGGGTGATTCAAATGTTAGAGAAGCGTGTAGAAACGATATCGGATGATCGTTGGAAGAAAATAATAGAAGATTTTCAAAAATTACATGAAAATGAAGAACGAATTGAACTACAGCTTGAACTTGAAGAAGCTCAAAGACAGATGAAAGAGGCTCGTAAAGACAAAGAAGAGGCTCGTAAAGACAAAGAAGAAGCGCGTAAAGAAAAAGAAGAAGCGCGTAAAGAAAAAGAAGAAGCTCATAAAGAGAAAGAAGAAGCTCATAAAGAGAAAGAAGAAGCTCATAAAGAGAAAGAAGAAGCAAGAAAGGCAATACTAGAAGCTGATAAGAAAGTGAAACAAATGGTTTGCAAGATGTATGAAGATGGTTTTAGTCTTGAACAAATTTCTGAATATTGTTCACTAAATGTGGATGAAATTCAGGTGTTGATAAAATCATAAATTTTCTGTTGCATTTAAAAAAATGTTTGTTTATAATAAAGCCATCCTTTGTAGAGGCAATGAAAAGAAGAAGTAGTCGTGGATGCTGCTGATAGTGAGTTCCTGATGGTGGAAATGGAACAGTAAGCACAGGGTGAACGTGTCTTAGAGCTAAGCTTTCGAAGATTGAGGAAGCTTCGGATACTCCCGTTATGAGTTAAGGGCTTGTACATTAGTGCAGGAAATAAGGTGGTACCGCGATTTTATAGTCGTCCTTGTATATTCAAGGACGGCTTTTTTTATTAGAAGGGAATGGTAGATATGAAAAAAGGATTTAAATTAATTTCGGCATTTTTAGTAAGTTTTATGATCATGATGTCTAGTATTATGCCTGCATTTGCCGATGAAACAGATACATCAACAACAGGCGATTTATTAGACAAGATTCAAGAAAGAGGAGAATTGATTGTAAGTACATCTCCTGATTTTCCACCTAATGAATTTATTGACTCAACAAAAACAGGACAAGCGCAATATGTAGGTTCTGATATTGAATTAGCAAAATATATTGCGAAAAAGATGGGTGTTAAATTAACAATCAAAGCCGCAAGTTTTGATACAGTTTTGGCAAATCTTCAAACTGAAGAAATTGATTTAGCAATTACTGGATTAGCTTATACACCAGCACGTGCGCAACAGATGGAAATGTCTATTGGATATAATATGACAGAGGATACTGGTGGACAGGCTGTTATTATCGCAAAAAAAGATGCAGATAAGTATAAGAAGTTAACAGATCTAACTGGCTTAAAGGTGGCTGCTCAACAAGGATCAATCCAGCAACAATATACAGAAGATCAAATTCCGGACGCAAAACTACAATCCATTTCAAGTATTGATGATGGTGTTGCCCTATTAAAGAATGGTACGGTACAAGCTGTTGCATGCTCTGAAGGTACAGCTGATGAATATATTGAAAAGAACTCTGAACTTGCGAAGTTAGATGAATTATTCAATATTGATCAAGATTATGCAGGTAATCGTGTGGGTGCTCCTTTAGGTGAAAAGAGATTGATGAAAGAAGTCAATAAAATTTTAAAGGAAGTCAATAAAAAAGGTTTATATGAAGAGTGGTATAAAGCGGCAAAGAAACAGAGTAGTGAACAATTTACTTTAACAGCGACTGGATTCTTTGGAACATGTGTTCAAATCGTTCAATATTGCTGGCCACAATTATTAAAAGGTTTAGGAATTACTTTAGGACTTGCTGCTATTACTGTTATTTTTGGTACAATTATTGGTGGATTATTTGCCCTAGTAAAACTATCAAAGAATAAAATCGTACAAGCGATTGCGGGTGTATATGTAGAATTGATTCGTGGAACACCACTATTACTACAATTATGGTTGTTCATCAATATTTTCTCTTATTTGACAAATGGAAATATGCCAATGATTGTGAGTGTGATTATTGCCCTTGTCATTAATTCAAGTGCATATGTGGCTGAAATTATTCGTTCAGGTATTCAATCTGTGGATAAAGGACAAAGAGAAGCGGCCAAATCACTTGGTATGTCAAATGTACATATGATGACTAAAATCATTATTCCTCAAGCTATCAAGAATATCTTGCCTGCCTTAGGTAATGAATTCGTTATGATGATCAAGGAAACATCTTTGGCAAGTACATTCTATATTGGAGAATTAATGACTGTTAACAGTGTTATTAAATCGGCTACTTATAAATCCATTGAACCATTAGTAATTGTTGGTTTGATCTACTTTATTGTTACATATTCATTATCAAAATTAATTAAATACATGGAAGGGAAGTTGAGTGTCAGTGACTAAGGAACTAATTGTTGTAAAAGACTTACATAAAAATTTTGGAGATCTTGAAGTATTAAAAGGAATTGATCAAACAATCCATCAAGGAGAAGTTGTTAGTATTATTGGACCTAGTGGTTCAGGAAAATCTACTTTCTTACGTTGTCTTAACTTATTAGAAAAACCATCTAGTGGACAAATCATTTTCGAAGGTATAGATATTGCAGCTGAAAATGTTGATATTGATACACATCGTAAAAAGATTGGAATGATCTTTCAGCACTTTAATGTATTTCCACATTTAACAGTTTTAGAAAATATTACCATCACACCAATTCTAGAACTTAAAACACCAAAGGCCCAAGCTGAAAAAGAAGCAATTGAATTGCTTAAAAAAGTAGGCTTGGAAGATAAGAAGGATGAATATCCAAGAAAATTATCTGGTGGACAAAAACAGCGTCTAGCTATTGTTCGTGCTCTAGCTATGCATCCAGATGTAATTTTATGCGATGAACCAACAAGTGCATTAGATCCAGAAATGGTAAAAGGTGTACTAGAAGTCATTAAAGAATTGGCGGATCAAGGAATGACAATTGTGATCGTAACACACGAAATGGGATTTGCCCGTGAAACAAGTGATCGCGTATTATTTATGGATGAAGGTATTATTCAAGAACAAGGAACTCCAGAAGATATCTTTGAACATCCACAAAATCCAAGAACCATCAAATTTTTATCGCAAGTACTATAAGCTTGGGCACATGCTCAAGCTTTTCTTATGGTATAATTTAATAAATTGGAGGAAATTGATATGAATTCAGAATGGTCATTAGACATATTGTACAAGGGATTTGATGATCCTAAATTTAGTGAAGATCTAACATCTTTTGAAAAGAAGGCAAAAGAATTGGATGAACTTTCAAAGACTTTAAGTCATGGAAATGAAAAGAAAGATCTTCTTCAAATTGTTAAAGTATTAGAAGAGTTTGAATTATTAGAAAAACATTTGAGTTGCTTTGGATCTTTGAGTCAATCCACAAATACGGCGAATGCGAAAGCGGCAGCAGCCATTGATAAAGTAGCTACTATCGCAAGTACAGCCAGTAAGGCTATGGCTGTATTCTCTCGCTATATTGCGGATATGAAAGATTTAAACAGCTATTTAGATTGTCCAGAACTTTGTGAATACAAATATTTTTTAAATGATATTCACGAAAGCGGAAAATATTTGTTAAGTGAAGACGTAGAAGAGGCACTTGCCAAAATGAATATTTCTGCAGGTTCTGCTTGGGAGAAGCAACAAAGTCTACTCACAAGTTCATTGGAAGTGGAATATGATGGTAAAAAGTTACCTTTGGCATCTGTTCGTAATCTAGCGTATGATGCAGATAAAGAAGTTCGTAAAGCTGCCTATGAAGCTGAACTTAAAAGTTATGCACCTATTGCGGATGCAGTAAGTTTTTCTTTAAACAACATTAAACTACAAGTGATTACCGAAGCTAAAATGCGTGGCTATACAAGTCCAATGGATATGACGCTACACCAGTCTCATGTATCCCAGAAAACATTAGATGCACTTCTTAGTGCAATGCAGAAATACTTGCCAGTATTCCATACGTATTTGAAAAGAAAAGCTGAAATGTTAGGGTATGAAAATGGCCTTCCTTGGTATGAATTATTTGCGCCAATTGGAAAATCAGCTACGACAAGTTTTACTCCAGAAACTACAAAAGAATATTTGGTTAATCATTTTAGACCATTTTCTGATGACTTGGCCGATATGATGGAAGAAGCTTTTGACAATAACTGGATTGATTTTTATCCACATAAAGGAAAAGTTGGTGGAGCTTTCTGCTGCAATATGCCGTTTGCGAAACAATCACGCGTATTAACTAATTTTGATGGAGGACTTGGAGACGTAGTTACTTTGGCTCATGAACTTGGACATGCATATCATGGATTAAACATTGAAAGTCATAGACCATTAAATTGGGAGTATTCTATGCCAGTTGCAGAAACGGCAAGTACATTCAATGAAAATATCATTATGAATGCAGTGATTGATGAAACAGAGGATAAAGAAGTTAAACTAGGTTTGATTGAAAATCAGCTTCAAGACTTATGTCAGATCATCTGTGATATTTATTCTCGTTACTTATTTGAAAAAGCCGTATTTGACAGAAGAAGTGATGAGTTCTTATTCAAGGATCAGTTGAATGAAATTATGTTGGACGCACAAAAACAAGCTTATGGCGATGGACTTGATCCAAATTGTTTACATCCATATATGTGGGTTTGTAAATCGCACTACTATTCTTCAGATCTAAGTTATTATAACTGGCCGTATGCTTTTGGTGGATTGTTTGCGCGAGGCTTAGTTGTGAAATATCAAGAGATGGGTAAAGAAAAATTCGTTCCTAAATATAAAGAGATGTTACACACAACAACGGTTGCATCGGTAGAAGATACAGCTAAAGTATTGGGTATTGATTTAACGGATGAAGCTTTCTGGATTTCTGCATTAGAAACCGCAAAATCAAGAATTGAAGAATTTATCGAATTGTCGAAATAATTGCTTGGAAACAAGCAATTTTTTCTGCAAAAGTTCACAAATGATGATATAATCTATTGCGTTCGAATTTTTTCAAGGAGAGATTTAATGAGTACAGAAATGTTGATGAAAAATAGAGAACGTTTTATTAAAAACGTAAACAGTAATGAGAATGGTGCAGCCGCCCTTTCTTTAAGATTATTTTGTTACGCTAGATTTATGGCAGTAAAAAATCCGTATGCAGAAACGCATGACTGGGTATATGAAAACGAATTGACTAGTGTCCAAGCCAATCAATATGTATTCCGCTTACTGGATGGAAGTACAGAAAGACCATCTATGGATATGTTGATTCGTAAATTAAAAAGTGTTCGTTTGGTTCGTGATAGTGAAATGAATGGTAGAAAAATTTATGTCATCAAGTTCACGGATATCGAAATGGAAGAATTGATGAACAAGAGCATTATTGATAAGCCAAGCGAAAAGTTATTAAAAGAAAAGAAGTCTTCTGTAAAGAAAGAAAGAGAAGAAGTAGTAAATTCATCTTGGAAGGACATCTTTTTGAAAAACAGTAAAGGTGAGAACTTACAGATGTTACGTTTCTGGTTCTATATTCAGTATAATGCTGAAAAGAATGGAAAGAAATATGTTTCTAGAAGCCTAGCGTTAAGTGAAAGTGCGATTGAATATGTGTATAGGGGTATTCCTAAAAGAATGGAAGTTTTGCAGGATTTATTTGCACAAATGAAACAGATAAAGCTGATTAAAGAAGATGTAGTTAAAAACGAAATAGTAGTTCGTCCAGCTAAACTAGAAGGTTTAGAAATCAAAAATTATATTAAGGATAAGCCTGTTGATTTAATGAGCTTTAATTACACGAATGTATAAGAAAACGACGAGATTTAGTTCTCGTCATTTTTATATATTTTATAATTGTTTTTGCCTGTTCGTTTTGTTTGATACAAGGCTTGATTGGCATGGCGATACAGTTCCATAAAGGTTGTTCCATCTTTAGGGGCAAAGGCAATTCCAATGCTGATGGATAATTTGAAATCTTTTAATTCTTCAATCTTTAATTCATTGACTTTTTGAAGTAGAGACTGAATTCTAGATTCAGCAATATTTTCATCTTGAATTAGAATAATAAATTCATCTCCTCCAATTCTTCCAACAATATCACTTTGTCTAAAATGATTCTTAAAGAGTAAGCCCAAGTTTTCTAAGACTTTATCACCTACCGCATGACCATAATTATCATTAACAGATTTAAAGGCATCTACATCAAGAATCAAGAAACAACAATGTTCTTTATTATTTAGTTTTTGATCAATGAGTTTTTGCGTTGTTTCCTTATTGAAAACGGAAGTTAATGGATCGATTTCAGATAAATGAATCAAATACTTATTTTCTCTTGAACTTGAATGAGCCAAATACACTATAAGACTCAATACAATCAATCCTAAAAATGTTGCCAATAAAGTTTCATAGTGAATAATAAATGTATATGATTCTTGAGCTGCATGAACCGGTACGATATAGCCGACCATCCAATCATTGATTTTTAGTGGGGAATAAGCTAAATATAAAGATTCTTTCTTTTTTGTTTGAATCAAGACAAGATCTGATTTTTGGTTCTTAAAGTCGGTTTTGATTTTCTTTTGATTACAGACATTAAATAAATTATCGACTGTATTTAGCTTATGTTTTTTTTCATACTGTTTATTTCTAGTGATTAGATTTCCATCTTGATCGACAATAAAACTTTTTCCTTGTCCCTCAAACAGATCATCAAACAACATATTGCCTAGTTTTGTGACATTGTAAGAACCGCCTACTACACCAATGACTTGTCTATCTCTAAAGATGGGCACGCATAAAATAACACGTGTTTGTTGATCAACACTGCTTTCTAAAGGATCTGAAAGAGATTGTTTGCCTTGCATAGATTCTTTAAAATATCGACGATGAGCTACATTTTTTATGACTTCATTATCATATAGAGCATTTCCATTTGGATCGATGATTGCCGTTCGATTTAAATCTGTATTATGCATAAAGGCTTGAATTAAAGAAACATTATCCTCTGAAAATAAATCTTGAGATTTAGATAGTTCTTGTGCAAGTACATTTAAATAGGAATAGTTGATATTTAATATTGTATTTAAATGCTCACTTTGCCTTACAACATTGGTAATCAGAGTTTTTCTAGAATTATTTTCAACCGCAATTGAAACGCCGTTAAAGAAGATCGCGATTCCCATAATCAAAGTCAAAATGAAAGTGATAATTGCGACAATATAGTTCGTAATGAATTTTTTTCTTGGAAAATAATGATCTTTCATATGGGAACTCCTTTTTCTAATTATATCAAGAATTATGTTAAAAGAGTATTAAATTATATACAACTAACTATTATTTGTGAAATCTATCACATTTTCGTGTATTATATAAGGTATAAAGAAAATTGCTCCCAACATTAAGAGAATTCTGCGTGAAAGGTGCTTATAAGAAATTTGTAAGTAGAACTATGGCTATGCTCTTTTTGTGTGTGGAGTATAGCTTTTTTCTTTAAGAAGGAGATGAATATGGAAACACGTGTTGCCGTGATGGGAATTATTGTAGAAGATACAAATGCAGTGAATCTATTGAATGAAATTCTTCATGAATATAGTGAATATATTATTGGAAGAATGGGAATACCTTACAAACAAAAACATATAAGTGTAATTTCAATTGCGTTAGATGCCCCACAAAATACAATTGCTGCTTTGGCAGGTAAATTAGGAAATATACAGGGAATTAGTGTGAAAACAGCTTATTCCAATGTGATTAGCCATGATTGAAGCATATCGATTGATTGATAAACTTGAAAGAGAACACTCTTTAAGTTTATTAGAATATAAAACTTTAATTGAAGCTGAAAATGATGCTTTACGCTTATATGCTGCTAATAAAGCAAAAGAACAAGCTACGTTAATATATGGAAATTCAGTCTATGTACGTGGACTTATTGAAGTAGGAAATTATTGTCGCAACGACTGCTTCTATTGTGGAATTCGCAAGTCCAATTTAAATTGTGATCGCTACATATTAGTCGAAGAAGATATTTTGCATTGCTGCAAAGAAGGTTATGAACTTGGTTTTCGCACTTTTGTTTTGCAAGGTGGCGAAGGAATTTATAAAAAGAATTTTGTCACAAATGTAGTTCAAAAGATTCGTAGTGAATATCCAGATTGTGCGATTACCCTTTCTTTAGGTGAAGAAGATAGAGATACATATAAGGCTTGGTTTGATGCGGGAGCCAATCGTTATTTATTAAGACATGAAACGGCTAGTAAAAATCATTATGAAAAGTTGCATCCAAAAAATATGTCTTTTGATCATCGTATGCAGTGTTTAAAAGACTTAAAGGAAATTGGCTATCAAGTAGGATGTGGCTTTATGGTAGGTTCACCTTATCAGACAAGTGAAACTTTGGCGATGGATTTGAAGTATATTGAAACATTTAAACCTGACATGTGTGGTATTGGTCCTTTTATTTCCCAAAAGGATACACCGTTTAAAAATATGACATGTGGAACTTTGAATCAAACTTTATTCTTATTGTCTTTGATTCGTTTGATTCAACCAAATATTTTACTTCCTGCTACAACAGCTTTAGGATCGATTGATCCTAAAGGAAGAGAAAAGGGAATTCTTGCGGGGGCCAATGTAGTTATGCCAAATTTATCGCCGGTGAGTGTCAGAAAAAAATATGCATTGTATGATAATAAAATTTGTACAGGCGAAGAGAGCGCAGAATGTAAAGATTGTTTATCAAAGCGTATGGATTCAATAGGATACAAGATCGTAACTGATCGTGGAGATATTAAAAAATAAAAGAGGAGATATAAAAAATGAGTAATTATAACCCAAAATCATTAAAGGCAGAAGAATTTATTAGTCATGAAGAAATTCTTGAAACAATTGAATATGCCGAAAAGAACAAACATAATGTGGAATTGATTGATCAAATTTTAAATAAGGCTCGTCCACAAAAGACAGAGCATGGTGTTCATTGTGAAGGTTTAACGCACCGTGAAGCAAGTGTACTTTTAGCTTGTGACATTCCTGAAAAAGTAGAAGAAATGTATAAGCTTGCCAATGAAATTAAACAAGCATTCTATGGAAATCGTATTGTGATGTTTGCCCCATTATATTTATCAAATTATTGTGTAAATGGATGTGTATATTGTCCTTATCACATGAAGAATAAACATATTAAACGTATTAAATTAACACAAGATCAGATTCGTGATGAAGTTATAGCGCTACAAGATATGGGACATAAACGTTTGGCTATTGAAGCAGGCGAAGATCCAGTACACAATTCAATCGAATATATCTTGGATTCTATTAAAACTATTTATTCGATTCAACACAAGAATGGTGCCATTCGCCGTGTCAATGTAAATATTGCGGCTACAACGGTAGAAAATTATCGTAAATTAAAGGAAGCTGGAATAGGAACTTATATCTTATTCCAGGAAACATACAATAAAAAGAGTTATTTAGAGTTGCATCCGACAGGACCTAAACACGATTATGACTATCATACAGAAGCTATGGATAGAGCCATGGAAGGTGGAATTGATGATGTTGGATTGGGTGTATTATTTGGTCTGGAAGGCTATCAATATGAATTTGCCGGCTTAATGATGCATGCAGAACACTTAGAAGCTGTTCATGGTGTAGGTCCACATACAATTAGTGTGCCTCGTGTAAAACATGCAGATGATATTGATCCAGAAGCGTTCGATAATAGTTTGGCTGATGAAATCTTTGAAAAGATTGCAGCATGTATCCGTATTGCCGTTCCATATACAGGAATGATTATTTCTACACGTGAATCTCAAGAAGTTCGTGAAAAAATGCTTCACTTAGGTGTATCTCAAATTAGTGGGGCAAGTCGTACATCTGTTGGTGGATATACAGAAGAAGAGCGCCCTCATGATTCAGAACAATTTGATGTATCTGACCAAAGAACATTAGATGAAGTTGTGAACTGGCTGATGGAGTTAGGTTACATTCCATCTTTCTGTACGGCATGTTATAGAGAAGGAAGAACAGGAGACCGTTTCATGTCTTTGTGTAAGACAGGACAAATTCAAAATTGTTGTCATCCTAACGCATTGATGACTTTATGTGAATATTTAGTTGATTATGCGAGTGAAGATACAAAGAAGATTGGTTTTGAGTTGATTGAAAAAGAATTGAACAAGATTCCAAATGCGAAAGCTCAACAAATTGCTCGTGACAATGTGGATGCGATCAAGTCAAGCAATCGTAGAGATTTCAGGTTCTAATTATGTCTAATTTAAATAGTACGATAAGCGCAAATCGTACACACATTGGATTTTTCGGTTTAAGAAATGCTGGAAAATCCAGTGTAGTCAATGCGATTACCAACCAGAGTATGTCTTTAGTTTCTAATATAAAGGGAACTACGACAGACCCTGTAAAGAAATCAATGGAAATCTTACCGATTGGACCTGTTGTGATTGTGGATACGCCGGGTATGGATGATGAAGGTACTTTGGGTGAATTGAGAATCAAAAGAACGTTAGAAGTTTTAAAAACAATGGATATGGCCGTATTGGTCGTTGATGCGAATGTAGGTCTACAAAAAATAGATTTGTATTTGATTGACATGTTTAAAGAAAATAAATTACCTTATTTTATAGTTTTTAATAAGTGTGATTTGATTGAAGAAAAGAAAGAACTGGCTTCTAATGAAATCTATGTGAGTGCTCTAAACAATGACAATATAGATGGATTAAAGCAATTGTTGGCTAGTGTCGCAAAGAAACAGGAAGAAAAGACAATTATTGGTGATTTAATTGATCCGGGCGATGTTATTGTGCTTGTTATTCCAATTGATCAATCGGCTCCTAAAGGAAGATTGATTTTACCTCAACAACTTGTATTAAGAGATATTTTAGATCATCATGCGATTGGTATGACTTGTCAGGTAGAAGAATTGGATGCAACCTTAAAGAAGGTTACTCCAAAACTGGTTATTACAGATTCCCAGGCTTTTAACAAGGTAAGTCAAATCGTAGATAAATCTATTCATTTAACTTCTTTTTCTATTCTTATGGCACGCTTAAAAGGAAGCTTATCTACAGTGCTTGAAGGGGCCAATCAATTGGATCATCTTCAAGATGGGGATTGTGTATTGATTAGTGAAGGGTGTACGCACCATAGACAGTGTGGTGATATTGGTACGGACAAGCTTCCAAAATGGATCTTGAATTATACAAAGAAGAATATAACTTTTGAATTTACTTCTGGGCAAGGATTTAAAGAAGATCTTTCGAAATATAGTGTTGTGATTCATTGTGGTGCATGTATGTTGAATGAAAAAGAAGTGCAGTCTCGCGTAAAGGAATGTAAGAAACAGCATGTGCCATTCACAAATTATGGTATTGCGATTGCGAAAATGAATGGGATATTAGATCGTTCAGTAGAGGTGTTTTAAGATGAAGAAAATATATATATCAGCCGATATTGAAGGTATTTGGGGAAACAGTAATCCGGCAAATACAGCTAAGAATGGATACTTATATTCTGAATATTGTACAAATATGATGAATGAAGTAAATCTTGTGATTGATTTATTGTTTCAAAATGGTGTAGAAGAAGTTGTGGTCAATGATAGTCATGGAAATATGGATAATCTTCTTCCTTCAAAATTAGATCCTAGAGCTGCTTTTGTGTCCGCAAATGGAGCTTATAAGGAATTTGGGATGATGGAAGGTTTAGATGATTCTTTTGATGGAGCTCTTTTTATTGGATATCATTCTCGATGTAACTCACCAGGTGTTATGGCTCATACGATTTGGGGTACTATGGTACGAAAAATTGTAGTAGATGGGAAAGAACTTGGTGAAAGTGGCATAAATCGATTGTTGGCAAACGAATTTGGAGTGCCAGTTATCTTAGCAAGTGGTGATAGTGAATATGGTAAGCAGGTAGAAGAAGAACTTGGTTGTGTATTTGTGGAAACAAAGAAAACATTAAACAATCAGTGTGCTTTGTGTTGTAGCTTTAATGAGTTGAAGAATAGATATACATATGGTATTCAAGAAGCTTTAAAAGTAGATGAAAAACCAGCTGTATCTTCATCTCACACAATGGAAATAACATTCCATCATAGTCGAAATGCGGATTTTGTATCTCGTATGGACAATGTAGAAAAGATGGATGATTGTACGGTTCGTATCGAAAAAGAAACATATAAAGATTTATATGCCTTGATGCGTTTTGTTATTAAAGTATGTAATGCGTATGCCTAAAATAAGAAAACCATTCTAGTGTTGGCGTCTAGAATGGTTTCTTTTGTTTATTATTATTTTTA
>ENA-OPSR01000210-OPSR01000210.1-human-gut-metagenome-genome-assembly--contig:-NODE-210-length-27265-cov-6.253767_pt1 | contig 27265 bp, 24 predicted proteins | sample MGYA00241459_ERZ501910 | MGnify/ENA primary metagenome ERZ501910 (study PRJEB25962, sample SAMEA2042504) | human gut metagenome | biome: human gut; feature: human-associated habitat; material: faeces...
ATAAATCAAGCATAATTGAAGTTCACTTTACATTTTGTCTGACTTTCCATTTCATGTTTAATGCGAAGCTTTACATTAAATATGATAGTTCAAAGGAACCTTGGAATGAAATGAGTGCTCGTTTTGATGGATTGATTTCTGGAATCACAGAAGGGGATATTGTCATTTTTCAGTTTCCAACGTGGAATGCGATGGAATGGGATGATTCATTAATTGATCGAATGAAATTATATCGAGCTAAAATTATTTTGTTTATTCATGATATTGTGCCACTTCAGTTTGAATCTAATTATTATTTGATGGATAAATTTGTGAATATATGTAATAAGTGTGATGTTTTAGTTGTTCCTTCAGAAAAAATGTATAGGTGTTTAGTGGAACATGGTGTTAAGAATGAGAAATATGTAGTTCAAAAGATGTGGGATTTTAAAAATGATATTCGTCTACATGATCCTAAATTTGAAAGAAAACTATATTTTACTGGAGAAGCGTCTAGATTTCCTTTTGTGAAAGCTTGGCATCAAGAAACACCTTTATATGTGTTTGGGAAAGAAGATATTACGGATTCTACAAATGTTAATTTTGGTGGTTGGTTAAATAAATATGAATTATTATTACAACTATCTAAAGGTGGTTTTGGCCTTGTTTGGGGCAATTCAGAAAATCCTGAGGATGAAAGGGATTATTATAAGATGAATTGTTCGTATAAGTTGGCTTCTTATTTGTCTGCAGGTATACCGGTTATAATTCCAGACTATTTATCGAATGCAGATTTCATTAAAGAAAAAGAAATTGGCTTTGTGGTATCTAGTTTAGAAGAAGCTAGCCAAGTCGTTCAGAACTGTTCTGAAGAAGAATATAATCAAATGGTTTCTAATTTAAAACAAGTACAATATTTGATCAACAATGGCTATTTCACTAAGAAATTATTCGTTGATGCGATCATGAAATTAGAATGATAAGTTACTAAGATTATAACTAGAGTTATATAAGTGGTTATATAAATTAAATGGATTTTTATTTACTGTTAATTGATAAGTAACAAATGTATATTTTCTATAAAAAAGTGGTTAGAAATCAATTATTTTACTTGAATAAATCAAGCTTTCCGTTTACTATTAAACCTAGTAAGGGAAGAGTGCATTCTTTTTGTGTGCTCTGCTTGATTTTTTTGTTTTTTAATTTGAAGGGCTTCGTATAAATTAAAAGTTTAAGGGAAGGAATGAGTGTATATGTCGAAAAAGAAAAATGTTAGAAGAAAAAAATCGAACAATCTTTTAAAGGGTGTAGCTGCTGCCGGTGCTGTTGTAGGTGGCGGAACTATCTTTGCGGGTAACAATGCGGTTTATGCTGCTGAATTAGATAATGAGTCACAAGTTAGTGACCTTAGTGAATCTCAAGCTTCTACATCTTCATATATGTCTGAATCATTATCTCAAAGTGATTCAACTGTTGAAGATTACACAAGTATTGAAAATAGTACAAATGATTCTGTATCAGCAAGTGCATATGATTCTACGGTTGAATCAGAAAAAAATTCAATTGTTGAAAGTAATTCGATTTCTGATTCTGTAAGTCTTAGTGAATCACAATTAACGAGTACTTCAGAGAGTGAATCTACTTCTGTATCTGTAAGTGATAGTGAATCAATAGTAAATTCTGAATCAGTAAAAAATGATGAGGTTTCATCTAATAAATTTGGAAATTTAATTACTGGTTTATTAAATGGTAATAAAAATGTATCGGCTGCAAATTATGCAACACCAACTGGTAATGGTTCTGCAGTGCTTACCGCAGAAAGTGGAAGTGTTGATCCTGAAACAAGCATGAAGGATTATTTTAAAGAATCAACAGCTCGTTCTGAATCTTTAACTTCAGAGTATGGTAAAGTCTTTGCAAGCGAAGTGTTAACGACTAATTCTTATATTGTAGAAGGTGATAATGACCTTATTAAAAAAGGTGTTTTGGTTCAGAAAGCTGAAGGCGGATACAGATATACATATATTACAAATAGTAATCAAACAAAGACAATTGATCTTAATGAACATAATGTGATAAAAGATGAATCAAATAATATTACTGGAATCAATTGGGATGGTTATTATATTAAGAGTGATGGTACTATCGAATTGACATCTGCATTTACTGATTATAACTCAGATTCAGGTAACAAAGTGTTTATGACTGTAACTGAGAATGGTCAAACAAAAAATGTATACGTTGTAAAAGAGAATAATTATTGGGTTCCTGTTAAGGTTAATAACAACTATGTTGAAGTACAAAATAATGGAGAAAAAGTGAATGATGAAAATTTTAGACCTACTCTATTATCTCCTAATATTTTTGTTAAAATTAAAATTGGAAATGAATATTATTATTTAGATAAAGCAAAATATAATAAGCAAACGAAAAAATTGTACGTATTATCTTGGTCAGAAAGGAAATACGATTGGAGTGTGCCAAAAACATCATTTGATGTAACATTAGATGAAAATAATAAAAAACGTGCTATTGATGATATGGTTGTTAATAAAACTTCATATTCAGAATCAAATTCAAAAGTTCTAAGCGAATCTTATTCATTTTCTAAATCAACATCGTTGAGTGTTTCTAAATCATCAAGTTTAAGTGCTGTGACAAGTAGATCTACTTCAGTATCAGCTAGTAAATCAGCTTCTACATCAGCAAGTCAATCAGAAAGTGCATCAGCTAGTGCAAGTGCTTCTGCTTCAACTTCAGCATCTGAATCAGCAAGCCAGAGTGCAAGCGAAAGTGCCTCAGCATCAGCTAGTGAATCAGCTTCAACTTCGGCTAGTGAATCAGCAAGTGCTTCTGCATCTGAATCAGCATTAGCTTCAGTAAGTGCAAGTCAAAGTACAAGCGCTTCAGTATCAGCAAGCCAGTCAGTAAGCTCATCATTATCAGCTTCTGAGTCAGCTTCTACATCAGCAAGTCAATCAGAAAGTGCATCAGCTAGTGCAAGTGCTTCTGCTTCAACTTCAGCTAGTGAGTCAGCAAGTACATCAGCATCAGTAAGTGCTAGCGAAAGTGCTTCAGCAAGCGCATCAACAAGTGCATCTGAATCTGCATCAACTTCAGCATCTGAGTCAGCTAGTCAATCAGCTTCAACAAGCGCATCATTGAGTGCTAGTGAATCAGCAAGTGCTTCAGCATCTGAATCAGCATCAGCTTCAGTAAGTGCAAGTCAAAGTACAAGCGCTTCAGTATCAGCAAGCCAGTCAGTAAGCTCATCATTATCAGCTTCTGAGTCAGCTTCTACATCAGCAAGTCAATCAGAAAGTGCATCAGCTAGTGCAAGTGCTTCTGCTTCAACTTCAGCTAGTGAGTCAGCAAGTACATCAGCATCAGTAAGTGCTAGCGAAAGTGCTTCAGCAAGCGCATCAACAAGTGCATCTGAATCTGCATCAACTTCAGCATCTGAGTCAGCTAGTCAATCAGCTTCAACAAGCGCATCATTGAGTGCTAGTCAATCTGCAAGTACTTCAGCATCATTAAGTGGATCAGCTTCAGTAAGTGCTAGCGAAAGTGCTTCAGCAAGCGCATCAACAAGTGCATCTGAATCTGCATCAACTTCAGCATCTGAGTCAGCTTCAACAAGTCAATCAGCAAGCGCATCTGCTTCAGCATCTGCATCTGAGTCAGCTTCTACATCAGCAAGTCAATCAGAAAGTGCATCAGCTAGTGCAAGTGCTTCTGCTTCAACTTCAGCATCTGAATCAGCAAGCCAGAGTGCAAGCGAAAGTGCCTCAGCATCAGCTAGTGAATCAGCTTCAGTAAGTGCTAGTGGATCAACATCTGGATTATTATCAGAATCAACAAGCTTGAGTGAATCAGTATCAACAAGTGAGTCTGTATCAACTTCAGAATCTGTATCAGTTTCTACTTCAGAGTCAGTTAGTACGTCTGATTCTGTATCAAGTTCAGAAAGCTTGAGTACAAGTGAATCATTATCAACATCAGAAAGCTATGCGACTAGTGTTGTGACAAGTACAGCTGGTGGAGATACATCATTACGTCGAGTTGTAGTAGACACACGTGCTCCATTACAAGTAGCTCCTCGTGTAACTGAAGAAGAGGTTGTTGAGGATGAAACTCCAAAGGCAAATCCTGAGGAACAAACTGAAACAATTGAAAAAGAAAAAATGCCTAAATCAACATTGGATGTAACTCATAGAGTATGGTGGTCTTGGGTACCAATCGTTGGTGCATTAGTTTCATTAGTGAATGCACATGCTTCTAAAAAGGGAAGAAATGATGCTTCAAAAGAAAGAAACGATGCTTCTAAAGAAAAAGAAGATAAATAAATAAAATAATGATAAAATAACAGTAGCTAACTTTTGGTTACTGTTATTTTTATTTGGGAGTGATGTTTATGAAGGAAAAGACACATTTGGTTAGAAATCGATGTCTATTTTCTGTTGTTGTGATTCTAGTTTATTTTTTATGTCACCGTATTCCATTAAATGGGATAGATATGAGTGAATATAATAATGCAGGGCTTGATTTAGGTGCTATTTTGACAATGGCCGTGAGTGGTGCTGGTCAAAAGTGTTATGTGATGAGCTTGGGTATTTCACCATATATTACGGCAAGTTTATTGATTAGTATTTTATTCGCAATGCGTTCAAAAGAAGCTAGAGCGCGCACTTCACCTAAGGCTATGAATTATTGGATTACCGGAGTTTGTTTTGTGGTTACTCTTGCGCAATCTATTTTTTATGCGTTGTCATTAAAATATATTGAAAAAGACTTAATGAGTATTTTGGTTGTGATATTTGAATTAATGGCTGGTGCAAGTATTGCGCAATATTTATTGATTAATAATAAGAAGTATGGAGTTGGTGGCTTTGCCCCAATTATTATTGTGAATATGACAGAATCTTTAATTGCGATATTAATGAAATCATCTATGGATTCGCTAATGATTCCTCTTTTGATTTCTTTTGTGATGGTCATCATTATGATTTTCATGGAACTTCATGAAAAGAAGATTCCTTTACAGAGAGTGTCTGTGCATAATGTACACGCAAAAAAGAATTATTTGGCTATTAAATATAATCCAGTCGGTTTTATGGCTTTAATGTTTGGTTCAGCTATTTTTATGATTCCACAATTGATTGTGGCATTGATTCATCATTATCATAAATCAGAAATTATTAATTTCTTATATAAGAATTTAAATATGTCGACCGTGTTTGGTATGCGTGTTTATATTGTGATGTTGTTTGTGTTTACTGTGTTATTAAGTTTATTGTTTGTGAATCCAAAAGATTTATCAGAAGACTTGTTACAGAGTGGAGATAGTATTGTGAATGTTCCTGCAGGTAAGGCAACACGTCGTTATATTCGTAAATGGGTCTTATTCTTTAGCTGCTTTAGTGGATTAATTATGTGTGGTTGTTTAAGTTTGTGTATGTATCTTCAATTTAAAGGAATTGTAGATGCATCTGTAGCTATGCTGCCAACGACATTTATGATGCTTTCGGGATTGTTGTGTAGTGTTTATTTAGAGATTCGTGCTTATCGTGATTTTGACTCATATAAGCCATTCATTTAGGAGGTAGTCATTATGATGTATTTTGTACCTTCCTGGTATCATGGAAATGAATATAAAGAAAATGAACAATATTGGTATAGAAGAAGAACAGTAACCGAGTTTGATGATAGTGTGAAGCAGGTTCAAATGTTTAATCGAAATAATATTATGGATTATAAGATTTTAAACTTGAGCTATTGTCCTAACTTTAGACACTTTTTGCACCGTCAAAGCGTATTTCATGCGCCATATTGGTCTTGCTTTGATGCGATTCAAGAAATTAAACGTACTAAAGTTGATATTCTATCTTATAGAGATTTAATGTGGCCAGACCACACGGAATTTGTGTATACACCATTTTGTATTGTGGCATATGTAAATAATGAAAAGTATGCAGAAATTCATTTTGGTGAAGATGGAAATATGATTGAAGTATTCTTATTTCAATCTGAAATCATGGTTCGTAAAAATGTTTATGATGATCGTGGCTTTTTATCTACAACGATTGTTTATGAAAATAATCAACCGATTTATGAACAATATTTGGATGAAAAAGGAAATTGGAAGTTACTCCATTTCTTTGAAGATGATCATATAGAAATTAATTCTGAGAATCCATATTACTTAATTGGAAATAAAAGATTTACATTTCAATCTTTGAATTATGATTCAATGGAATCTTTAATTGAAGAAGTATTTTCAACATACTTAGATGAAATGACTGATTCAACTGATATTTTCTGTTTAGCTATGCATACTCTGCATCATGATTTATTAGAAAGCTTATTTACGCAAAGAAAAACGATTCTATCTTTCTATCAAAATCGTATGGAATTATTTGAAGATGCAGAATTGAACTCTTTGATTCGAAGTACAAACTATTGTATTGTCGATTCGAAACATAAGATTCGTCCTTTAGAAAAGTATGCTGGTAAAACTTTACCAATTGTAGATATTACACCTTTTGATACGCGTGCTGATTTTGGGATTAGTCAACAATTAACAGTTCAAAATATCTTGGTCCCGATTGATTCAATTGAACAATCTAAATTCGAAGCATTGATTGTTTTATTCGCCAAGTATTTTGAAACAAATGAAACAGCACGAGTTCATTTCTTTACTAGAAATGCGAACTGGGATCGTGTGGATTCGGTTTTAAATTTTGTTCGAGATGAATTAAAAGTGAATGGTTTAGATGAAAGATTGGCTCTAAAAGAGACGAATGATAAAGCAGAGTTTGATTTGGATGAAGATGAAAAGGTTCCTATTAAGTTCTTTGTGGATCAATGTGTGGATGAATTGAGTATTTCTAAATGTATTCGTGAACAGCGTATTATGGTGGATGTAACATCACGTCCAGATTTATATTTACAGATTTCATGTATTAGTAGTGCCATTCCACAAATTGTTTCTTTTAGAACACAATATGTACATAATGGAAAGAATGGATTTATTGTTGAGGATGTATCTGAGATACCTCGTCGTTTAACCTATTATTTAGATAATATTACCAATTGGAATAAGTGTGTGATTTATTCTTATGAATTAGGTAAAGAATATAATACGGCAAGCTTAATTCGTAAATGGAAGGGAGTTATGAAGCAAGTTGAACAAGATTAGTGTTTTACAAGTTGGAAATGAAGACTTAAGTTTACGGCTTCATATTCCTGATTATGTTGAGTGGAATTATGTAAATGATTTAAAAGAAGCCATAGAACGTGGTTATGATGTTTGTGTTTTAAATCGTTGCGTAAATGAAAAAGAAGCGCGCATTTTATTAAAAAAGATTCGTGCATATACATTGTTTTTATTGGATGATGTGCAGGTCGATCAATGGACGACATGGATTTGTACATCAAGACGAGCTAGAGTTTTAGATTTAGAAACTCTGCAGGAATTTATCAATGAAGACATTCATTTATTTTATTCCTATACATATGGCGAAAAATATGATCCTCATTCATTATCAATCTCACAAAACATTAAGGGTAGTGTATTTTGGAATGGGTTTAATGGAGTTGAATTAGAAGGTGATTATGGGGATGATTTCTATCAGGTAGCTTATTGGAGAGGGAATATTCCTGTTTTTCAAGGTCAGACAATTCATTTTTGGTTAGAGTATGAAAAGGATGATTCGGTATCGATTCAATTGAAAATTGAACAATTTCAGTCTGGATCCTTATCTAGTTTACAGAATCGTTGGATTTTTACTGAAGAAGATTTAAGTTCAACTGTGTATGTTACCAACAATAATATGGATGGTCCAGTGTTTGTTTCTTTACTCGCAAAGGGAAAAGGAAAACTTAAAATAGTAGGTTTACATGATCGTCATTCACGTAAATCTTATGGTGAATTCTTGCCGGGTGGTGTACGTAAGGTTTCTTCTAAGCGAGAAGAAGTTTTTCTATATTTTGATCCAGGCGATATGAAACCACCATTAAATGTATATTTTAGTGGATATAAGACACAGGAAGGCTTTGAAGGATTCAATATGATGCGAAAAATGGGAGCCCCCTTCTTATTAGTCGCAGAATCAAGACTGGAAGGTGGAGCATTCTATTTAGGGGATGATGAATATGAGAAATTCATTACTACGGGTATTCAAGATTGTTTAAATCAATTAGGTTTTGATAGGTCACAATTGATTTTATCAGGATTATCTATGGGTACTTTTGGCGCTTTATATAATGGTTGTAAGTTACTGCCACACGCAATTATAATTGGTAAGCCTTTGGCAAGCTTAGGTGATATCGCAGTCAATGAAAGAATTAGTCGTCCAGGAGGATTTCCTACTTCACTAGATGTTTTAGTGAAGAATTGTGGAGATATGAGTGAGAAATCAATTGATGCATTGAATCATCGTTTCTGGGATTTGTTTGATCAAACAGATTGGTCTCAAACTAAATTTATTGTGTCTTATATGTTGGAAGATGATTATGACATGACGGCTTATAATCGTTTGATTTCCCATATTGATGATGTGGGTGTAGAGATTATTGGTAAGGGAATTCATGGGCGTCATAATGATGATACGTATGGTATTGTTGCGTGGTTTAAAAATCAATATGATGGTATTCTGAAGTCAGATTTTAAACGAGGTGATTTAGATGAAGAATAAGGCTTGGAAAGTTGTATGGAATGAAGATACTTTTGGAACTTATCTTTATGGATCTAAGATCTGGTTTCATTCTCGCGAAGATATTGAATTTGAAAATGAATTGATGCCTCCTGGAACTGTTATTAAAGAATGGTATTCTAAAGTTAACTATCAAATGATGAGAACAGAACCATCACTTCCAATTATTGATGGAGAGAGTTCTTATCATATCCAAGTAAATATGAGTGATTTTGAATCGTATTTAATTCGAATGGTATTTTATGACCGTTATGAAAATGAGGCGGGTACATTAATTATTCGTGAATCGGAAATGGATTTTAAGTGTCCATTAAAGACATATAGCTATCGTGTACAGTTGATTAATGCGGGTGGCACAAAGATGCATTTTCATTCTTTTGTGATTACAGAAAAGGAAGGGTAAGATGAATAAAATTGATAAAAAATTACACTTTCTTTTGGGTAAGGTAAAAGAAGAGTGTAAGAAAATAAAGAACTTAAGTGATTATGAATTAAAAAATAAGACAAATGAATTTAAACATAGGTTAGCTCAAGGTGAAACTACTGAAGATATTCTTCCAGAAGCATTTGCGGTATGTTGTGAAGCCGATTATCGTGTACTAGGCATGTTTCCTTTTGATGTACAAATATTGGGTGGTATAGCTTTACACTTGTGTTATTTGGCAGAAATGAATACGGGTGAAGGAAAAACCTTAACTGCAACGATGCCTTTATACTTAAATGGATTGACTGGTAAAAGTACCATTTTAGTTACGGCCAATGAATATTTGGCCATTCGTGATGCCGAGGAAATGGGACAGGTTTATGAGTTTTTGGGCTTAAGTGTTAAGGCTGGTGTTACGCGTGATACAAATGAGCATTTAAATAATGATCAAAAGAAAGAAATTTATGCGGCGGATATTGTATATACAACACATGGTTCATTGGGATTTGATTATTTATTGAATAATTTAGTACATTCTAAAGAAGATCGTTTTATGCGTGAATTGTATTACGTCATTATTGATGAGGCAGATTCTGTTTTATTAGATAGTGCAAGTATGCCTTTAGTTATTTCTGGTTCTCCTAGGGTTCAATCGAACCTTTATACATTGGCCGATTTCTTTGTGACAACACTAGTTGAAGATATGCATTATGAGATTGAAGATAAAAAAGTATGGTTAACCGATAAGGGTGTTGAGTATGCACAGCGTTATTTCCGTATTGAAAACTTATATAGTAAAGAAAACTTTGATGTTTTAAGACATGTCGTATTGGCATTAAGAGCACACTATTTAATGGATAAAGATGTGGATTATGTAGTAACGGACTCTGGTGAGATTGTATTACTCGATAAGAGTACGGGTCGTAAAATGAATGGCATGAAGCTTCGTGGTGGCTCTCATCAGGCAATTGAGGAAAAGGAACGTTTAAAATTAAGCCAGGAACAGCGTTCAGTGGCTTCCATCACATATCAAAACTTGTTTAATTTATTCCCCAAAATGTCGGGTATGAGTGGTACGATTGCGGATGGAAAAGATGAACTTCTAGAAGTTTATCATAAACAAGTTGTGGTTATTCCGCCGAATAAACCAATGGCTCGAAAGGATTTACCAGACAAGTATTTTAAAACGAGTGAAGAACAATTTGATGCGGTTATTAAAGAAACAGTAAAAAGACATAATACAGGACAACCCGTGTTACTAATTGCGTCTTTAATTTCGGATACGGAAATGTTGTCTAAATTATTAGTACAGGAAAATATTGAGCATAGTGTATTGAATGCGAATAATGCGTTCTGGGAAGCTGAAATTATTAAAGAAGCTGGTCAGAAAAATGTAGTGACTGTAGCTACAAGTATGGCAGGACGTGGTACTGATATTCGCTTGGGTTCTGGGGTTAAAGAACTAGGTGGTTTATGTGTATTAGGAATTGGTCGTATGAATAATACGCGTGATGAAAGACAAGCTAGAGGTCGTGCTGGAAGACAGGGAGAGCCTGGTGTCTCTATTTTCTATACATCATTAGAGGATGATGTTTGTGAAATATTAGGGGATGATTTTTTAGAAAAATATATTGAGAAGGATAAACATATTTCTAAGCGTCGAATTAAAAAATTAATTAACAAGTCACAGAAAATCAAATCGGAATCATCGGTTTTCCAAAGAAAGAATGCGGTAGATTATGATAGTGTTATGCAACGTCAAAGAACAATTATGTATAAAACTCGTAATGATTTATTGGATGGAAAAAGCTTGGATGAGAATTATCTTCTTTCCATTTGTGAAGACAACATCAAGGATTTTGTGAAGTCAAATAAGAAGTTGGATTCGTATGGTGTGCATAGATATGTTTTAGATAATTTATCGTATCGTTTACAGGAAATGGATGAGAGTACAAAGAATCAAAAGGATTATTTGATCCAATATTCAAAGATGGCTTTCAATACTAAAAAGAAGTCATTAGGAGATCGCTTTTCTGAATATTGTCGTCTTTGTACGTTAAGAGCGTTAGATGATGGTTGGGTAGAAGAGGTTGACTACCTTCAACAGTTACAGGCTGCCATTTCTGGTCGTTCAAGTGCGCAGCGTAACTTATTGTTTGAATATCAAAGAGAAGCTAGAATTTCATTTGAAGATATGGAAAAATCGATTAAAAAAGCGATGATTCGTAATATTTTATTGGGAGAAGTTTCATTTGGTAAAGACAACGAGATGATAATATTGTATCCTTAAGGAAAGGAGCTTTTTGGATTATGATTTATAATTTTAATTTAGGCATTGGCTGGGCAAGTAGTGGTGTTGAATATGCCCAGATTTACCGTGCTAAAATGTTTAGAAATATTGGTGTTGATGCGAAATTTGTGTTTACAGATATGTTTCCACAAGAAAATATAGAGCATATGACGAAGAATATTGGTTTTGAAGATTCTGAAGTTATTTGGTTATATACTTTCTTTACGGATTTTAAAACAGCACCTGTTACTTATACTTTAAGTGATTTAGAAAAGACATTTAGTAATACGGAATATACTAAATCTAGAGAAGGCAAGATTTGTCGTTATGTGTTTAATGGAAGTAACAATTTCTATACGGCTTATATGGTCAATGATCATGATGATTATGTACATCGTGTAGAAATGGTATCTGGAGGATGTTTAATTCGCAAGGATTATTTTACGTATGGTCGTGTATATTCGGAATACTTTGCACCACTTAATAATGAGGCACATCTATATCATCGTCGTTTCTTTAATGAGGATGGTAGTGTTGCGTATGAAGAAATCATTGATGATGATCGTGTGATGTATAAATTTAAAGATAAAATATTATGTTCAAAAGAAGAATTCGTAGGATATATGGTATCTAAGCTTAACTTGACTAGTGATGATGTAATCCTTATTGATCGTTCTACTGATATTGGTCAATCCATTCTTATGAACTGTAAGCCAGCTAGAGTGGGTACAGTTGTACATGCGGATCACTTTAGTGAAAAAGAAACGAATGATGATTATATTTTATGGAATAATTATTATGAGTATGAATTTAATATGCATAAACATATTGATTTCTATATTTGTTCAACACAAGCACAGAGTGATTTAATGATTCAACAATTTGAGAAATATTATGGTGTAACACCTTGTGTATATACAATTCCAGTTGGATCTTTACCGGAATTGAAGTATCCAAAAGAAGGAAGAAAACCTTATTCTTTAATTACGGCAAGTCGTTTGGCAAGTGAAAAACATGTGGATTGGATTTGTAAGGCTGTCATTCAAGCTCGTAGTGAAGTACCGGAATTATCTTTGGATATTTATGGTGTTGGTGGCGAAAGAGAAAAGCTTGAAAACATTATTCGAGATAATAATGCATCAAGTTATATTCATTTGATGGGGCAACATGATTTGAGTGAAGTGTATCAAAACTATGAGGCTTATATTGCGGGAAGTACAAGTGAAGGATTTGGACTTACTTTAATGGAAGCTGTTGGTGGAGGTTTGCCAATTATTGGTTTTGATGTTCGTTATGGAAATCCTACTTTTATTCGTGATGGTGAAAATGGATATTTGATGCCTTTACCTGAAGAGGATAAGGATCGTGTTGAAGCGTTGAGAAAGGGTATTGTGGATTTATTTAAACAAGACTTAGAGAAGTGTCATTCTGTATCGTATGAGGTTGCAGGTGATTTCTTAACTTCAAATGTACAGGAAAAATGGAGGGAAGCAGTATGTTAGAAACTCCAGTTGTATTGTTAGATAATTTTGATGAAGATAGTCAAATGTTGTATCAAAGTATGCGTTCTTCTGGATTTAGTGGTCCTATTATTACGTTTAGTGATGATGGATATTTACCAGAGGATGTCATGGGTATTTATACGTATTATTGTGGTAAAAAAGAGGGTGGAAAGCCTAGATATTTTAACCAGATTGATGTTCCGGATTATTGGGAAATCAAGGCGAGTAATACGGGTGGTCAAGTTTTTGATTTCAATCATGAAAGAGGAAAGATTTTCTTCACTTCTCCTTTACATAAAAGACTTGTTAAGATTGTAGATTGGTATGATGATACACATGTAGCTCGTGTGAGTGATCATTATAATAAATATGGTTTCTTGTATGCGAGAACGATATTTAATAAGAAAGGTCAGCTTGTATCTAGAAGTTATTATGATGTTTCAGGCAATGAAAAAGTGGTTGAGAATTTTGTGACGCATGACATTATTTTAAATCAAGAGGATAAGGTATATATCTTTAAGAATAAAGTTGAATTTGCGAAACATTTATTTACAGAATTGGATGTATATCCAACAAGATTATTTTACAACTCCTTATCCAATCCATTCTTTGTATCGGAAAGCTTAGAAGATCGTGAACATAGTGATGTCTTGTTCTGGCAAGAGGGTTATAGAGAAGATATTCCTGGAAATATGCAGGTGATCTTGAATGGTAATTCAACTAGAACTTCTAAGATCTATGTTCAGAAAAAAGAAGCGTATGAAAAGCTTATTGAATTAGGTGCAAATAGTAACATTGTCAAACCTTTGGGTTATGTATATAACTTTGAAAAAGAGAATGGACATTCGAATAATGTCTTGATTTGTACAAACTCAGATCGTATTGAGAAATTGGATGAGTTAGTAAATGCATTGCCAAACATGAAATTTCATGTGTGTGCATTAACAGAGATGTCACAAAAGTTGATGTCTTTTGAAAAATATGATAATGTACGTTTGTATCCAGGATGCAAGGCAAGTGAAATCTTAGATTTATTTAATACGTGTGACTACTTCTTAGATGTCAACTATGAAAATGAGATCGTGGATGCCACAAAAGAAGCATTCTTACATAATCTGTTGATTCTTGGATTTAATCAAACAATCCATAATCGCAAATATGTATTGCCAAGCTTTGTCTTTGATGCGAATGACTACCAAGATATGGTAAAAGTGATTCAGGATGCGTCTCACTTAGATTTAAATCTAGATCGACAAAGAAAAATGGCTATGACACAAAATGTGCAAGATTATAGAAATATTTAGAAGGGAAGGGTTTTTATGTTTAGTACATTTAACACATTAATGGTAATCGTTGTATTGGAGGCAATCTGTTGTTTATACAGTATTACTTTAGCTTACTTAAGTGATAAGAAATTTAGTAAAGTATTAAACTTGATTATGGCAGCTATCTGGGCTATTGCAGCAGTCTTGAATGTAGTAGGATTCTAATTTACATTCTTTGAAAACATCGCTTACAAATGGGTCGTTCTCGCCACTTTTGGCATGAAACGGCCTTTTTTAGTGGTGAAATTTGCTTTTTTTTAAGAATTGTGTATAGTATTAAGTGTTGTTGTTCATTTTTTGGTGGACAACCGCCTTGTATTTTATGAGGCCAAGGGGGAAGATTGGAGGGTGTTTTGAACTTTATAAAAGAAGAAAATTTAGAGAGTAGTGTAGTAAGAAAAGGATTGGTTTCGGGTTTATTGTTGTCGACATTAGCGTTAACAGTACTAACAACATCATCAGTTATTGGGGAAGAAAGTAAGGTTTATGCCAAAATGAATAATGCGGATACAAACATTTTAATGCGTGTGGATACAAAAAACGGAACTCAAGAGTTAAAAGAGAAATTCGAAGAACAGATTCAAGATATCGAGGAAGAATCTAGCAAGAAACAAGAAGAGTCGAAAAGCGTTGAAGAAATGATCTTAGAGCAACCGGAGTTATTGAATGATACAACATTCGTTCAGAACAATTATAATGCGGTGACTCAGGTCATTTATTCGCAACCATCATACACACAATATGTAAGTAATGCGAATGCACTTACTGCATCGGGTGGTGTATATTATGGGCCTAATGGAAAGGAAACATACTACAATTTAAATATGTCAGGGGTAGTCGACATTATGCGTGGTATGGGAAATAATGATAATTATTGGGTTCGTGAAGATGGTGCGAAGATGTTAGGGGATTATGTTATTGTGGCAGCCGATCTAAATAAGTATCCTAGAGGATCTATTGTAGATACTTCATTAGGACAGGGAATCGTCTGTGATACAGGTAGTTTTACGCAAAATTCAGATACTCAATTAGATATTGCGACAGACTGGTAATATATATGAGTAAGGGTAGAAGTGTTATGCTTCTACTTTTTTTTGTGTATTTGAGGTATAATTTTGTCAGGAGGATTTTATTATGATCTTAATTATTGTTGTTATTGTATTAATCGTCTTGTTGGTATTGTTTGTGATGTCAAGCTACAACAAGCTTGTTCGTTTATCAAATAGAGTGGATGAAGGCTTCTCTACAATGGATGTGTATTTGAAAAAGCGTTTTGATTTGATTCCTAACTTGGTTGAAACCGTGAAGGGGTATGCGAAACATGAGGCGGATACATTGAGTTCAGTGATTGCCCAAAGAAATATGGCGAAAACATCAAAGGATGTAATGGATAGTGAAAATAAGATCACAAATGCCATTCAGGGAATTTTTGCGGTGGCAGAACAATATCCGGATTTAAAGGCTAACACGAATTTTATGGATCTTCAAAATCAATTGAAGAATGTCGAAGAGGATATCGCAAATTCTCGTAAATACTATAATGCATTAGTTCGTGAATATAATGATGTGATTATGAGTGTTCCTACAAACATCATTGCCTCATTATTCCATTTTGAAAAGAAGACAATGTTTGAAGTGGCCAATGCTTCGGAAAGAGAAAATGTTCAAGTTAAATTTTAAGAAGGTCTTGGCCTTCTTATTCGCATTTATTTTATGCTTTGGATGTATCGATGTATATGCTGATGATGGAGGGTATACGATTGATGACTATACAGTAAATGCGATATATCGTTCAAATAATACGATTGATGTGAAAGAAGTGATTGATGTCAACTTCTCAAGTTATCGTCATGGTATTTATCGTAATATTCCAGAAACAATGTATATCAATCGTGATGAAAAGTATAAATTGCAAATCAAAGATATCGCAGTTTTAAATGATGAATATGATGTAGATTCTGATTCAGGAAATCGTGTGATTCAAATTGGTAGTGAAGACTATACGGTTATTGGCCCTCATACATATACGTTGACTTATACGATTGTCATTCCAGAAGATTATCATTCCAATTTGGATTTTATTTATTATTCGGTACTTGGAAATAATTGGGATACTACGATTTCTCATTTTAGTTTTGATATTCAGTTTGAAAAGGCTTTGACAGAAAAAGAAATGTCAAACATTCAAGTTTTTAGTGGAAGTCTAGGAAACCAATCGAATGATTTAAATGTGACACCTATCATTACTTCGACATCGATTCGTGGTTCTGCCTATGATATTGGTGCTAAACAAGCCATTACTCTTTTTGGTGAATTAAGACAAGGCTATTTTGTGGGTGCCAAACAAACGACTTCAAAGATACCATTTATCTTTTTGGGTTTAGCCGTTTTATTTGGCTTATATAGTTTGATTCGTGCTCTTCTTTTAAAGAAAACGCATATTACACCAATTGTGAATTTCTATCCACCAAAAGATATGGATCCAGCTATGGTTGGAACGATTGTGGATGAGTCTGTGGATCAAGAGGATTTAATGGCCTTGATTCCGTATTGGGCAAGTAAAGGGTATTTAACCATTTCTGAAACGGAGGATGACTTGGTTCTTACAAAAGTAGAGAATCATGAACCGCCTATTTTAAAACATCAAAAGAAGATTTATAACGGTTTGTTTAAAGCAAAAAACAGTGTGAAATTATCGAAACTATCAAGTAAGTTTGGTAAGGCTATGGATGATGCCAAAGAAGCTTTGAATGATGAATTTAGTGGCGATAAAAAACTTTCTACTATTGATCATGGGTTTGTGACAACCATACTAGCTATGATTTGTATGATTGTATGTATCTTATTCAATACTCGATATAGTATTGTAGATAATTTGATTGAAACCATTCTTGCGACATTTAGCTTTGTGCTTATGATGGTTTTAAATTATTCTGCAGCTGCAACCGGAGTATTTAACAAGAATAAACTAGGTGTGTTAAAGAAAGTATTAAGCATTGCGTTTATTTTAATTCTTGCATACTTTATATATCGACAATGTAATTCGATTCTAAGTATTGTTCCATTTGAATTTATGATGGTAGGCATTGTGGTTGTTTCACTACCAATACTTTTGGTTTCTAAATTTAATGTGGTGAGTAACTACTTTAAAACTGTGGCTCCAGAACTATTAGGTTTTAAAGACTTTGTTGAAAAAGCAGAAGTACCACAATTGGAAAGATTGTCTAAGGAAAATCCATCTTACTATTATGATGTCATTCCATATGCGATGGTCTTTGGACTTTCTGAAATGTGGACAAAGAAATTTAGTACGATTCCTTTGGCACAACCAGATTGGTATGATTCGTATTATTCAGATCCATATACTTCTTATTTCTATTACAGAATGTTGACAAGAAGTATGTATGAACCAATCCATCAGAATTTATTGGATTATCAAACAGAGCAAATGAAAAGTACAGCCGATAGCATGGGCTCTAGCTTTGGTGGTTTTTCTGGTGGAGGCGCCGGTGGCGGAGGCGGCGGAAGCTGGTAAGAGATAAACCGTGTATTGTGGTAGGTGTTATGCACCTACCTTTTTTGAATCTTTAAGATTTCACACTGTAATCTAAAGAGGTTTAAAAAGACAGATAATCCTTATACTTAAAATTGTTGTCTTTCACAAGAAATTGTACGATCCAGTGATGTGTTTATTAAATATACTTATGATAAACAGGTTTGGATGGTGATTGAAATAATGTCTTTAAAAAAGTGTTCACATTGTACTAACATCGTATACGTCGTAAGTTTAATGTATAAATTTGCAAAAAGATTGATAATTTTAGAATAGCTTGGTATACTACAGGTGAAAGTTGCGACATATACGACGCAAGTGTGAGGTGAAAAAATGGTTAAGCGAGATTCTTATTTGAAACGATTGATTCACAATATGTGGAATGGAGAGGTGAAGGTTATCACTGGTATTCGTAGATGTGGAAAATCAGTTATGCTTTTTGACCTGTTTTATGAGTATCTTTTATCTCAGGGAGTACCAGAAGACCATATTCTTAAGTTTGAGTTAGATCAAAGACGATATTACAAATATCGAAACCCGATTACTCTTTGCGAGTATGTAGAAGATGCGATTTGTGATAAAAAAGAAGAAAAATTCTATCTTTTTATTGATGAAGTACAATATACTACTAAAGTTGTTGATGAAGAAAATGGTGGAATTACAGTTACGATTTATGATATGCTCAATGAACTGAAAGCATACAGAAATCTTGATGTTTATGTAACTGGAAGTAATTCTAAAGGCTTGTCTAATGACATTGCTACGGAATTCAGAGGGCGCGCAACACAGATTCATGTTTATCCGCTATCATTTGAAGAATATTATTCGCATGTTAAAGGGGATGAAAGAAAAGCGTTAGATACCTATATGCTTTATGGTGGAATGCCTAGGTTATTGGCTTTAGAAGATGAAAAAGATAAAAAGGACTATTTGACTTCTCTTTTTAGGGAAGTTTACATTAGAGATATTGTGGAACGTAACAAAATTGAAAGGGAAGATATTCTTGGCGATATATTGAACTTTTTGGCTTCACAGATAAGTTCATTGACGAACCCTACGAATATATCGAATGCCTTGACTAGTATGAAAAATGAAAAAATTAGTTCTACCTTGGTTGCAAATTATGTGCAGCATACGATAGATTCTTTTCTGATCAGCATGGCAAAAAGATATGATGTTAAGGGGAAAACTTATTTTCAGTACCCCAACAAGTACTATTATACAGATGTTGGATTACGTAATGCTCGTTTAAATTATCGTCAATATGATCCAGGACACATTATGGAGAACATTATATACAATGAACTAATGCGCAGAGGTTATAGTGTAGATGTTGGCGTAGTAATGGATCGAAGCAATGGGAAAAATCTTCAGAAGGAAATAGATTTTGTAGTAAATGATGCGGATCGAAAAATCTATATTCAATCGGCATTTCGGATGGACACAGAACAGAAAACATCTTCTGAATTGGCTTCTTTAATGCTTACGAAGGATTTCTTCAAAAAAATAATTATTCGCATGGATATACCGCATAATTTTTATGATGAAAATGGAATTTTTCATTGCAATTTAATTGATTTTCTTTTAGGTCGAGTCGAGTTATTTTAAAAATATTGCCCACTGGCGCACCATGTAGAATCCTACATTGTACGTTGGTGAGCTTTTTCTTTGTGTTCAATTGCATTACAGTCTAAGAGTAGATTGTTGATTGCCTGATTAATTGAATGTGAAAAACTAATAATCAAATTAAATAAAAAAAGTCAGAGCACAAGTTTGAATATTAATTTAGTCAAATTATGTGTTACGACTTTTATAATATTCTCTATAGAAATTGAGAAAAAGAGAAGATCAGTTTTGGAGTAGAGAGGAACAAAAGATTCAGAGCGATGAAGTGGGCCAATGCGAAGGAACAAACTTTTGAGATGTGATTCTGATTATGCGAGTGCGAAATTCAAAACTTATTCTGGACTTGCATTCACTAATATGTGCAAAAAAGATAAAATGGTTAGTGATTATAAGCATAAAAAAATGAGCATCACTATTTGCGACACTCATTTGAATCCGTTTAATTATTGAGCATTCATCTTTTGACGATATAAGTTACGACGATCTAGAGCTGTTAAACCTTTTTTACGGATACGAATCGCATCAGGTGTAACTTCGACTAATTCATCATCGTTGATCCATTCTAATGCTTCTTCTAGGGAGAAGATTTTTGGTGGAGTAAGAAGCATGGCTTCATCACGACCACTTGAACGGATGGCTGTTAATTTCTTGTTCTTTAATGGGTTAACATCCAAATCGATGTTTTTAGAACTTTGACCAATGATCATACCTTCATAAACTGGTGTTTGTGGAGAAATGAACAATTGACCACGTTCTTGAAGGTTCCATAAAGCGTAAGTCATGGCTTCACCTGTTTCAGTTGAAATCATTGCACCTTCCATACGTTGTGCTATTTCTCCTTTATATGGTTCATAACCACTAATACGACGTACTAATGTACCTTCACCGTGTGTATCATTGATAAATTCTGAACGGAAACCTAATAGTCCACGTGTAGGTGCTGTATACACAATCTTAACATATCCATTTTCTTCAGACATATCTTGCATAACACCCTTACGAAGATTTAATTTGTTGATGATGGTTCCTGAATATTCTTCTGGAGCTAAACATACAACTTCTTCGATTGGTTCTACTTTGTGTCCATTTTCATCTTTGTGTAGGATAACCTCTGGTTTAGAAACAGCTAATTCATAGCCTTCACGACGCATATTTTCAATCAATACGGAAATATGTAATTCACCACGACCACTGACTTTGAAGCAATCGGCTGAATCAGTTGGTTCAACCTTTAAACCAACGTTAACTTCTAGTTCTTTTTCAAGTCTTTCTTTTAAGTTACGACTTGTCACGTACTTACCACTCTGTCCTGCAAATGGACTTGAGTTTACGTGGAAGTTCATAGATAGAGTTGGTTCTTCAATTTCAATGTGTTCCATTGGTTCAACATGATCGGCTGTACAGATTGTATCACCAATACTGATATCTGGCATACCAGCGATAACTACGATATCTCCTGAATGTGCTTCTTGAACACTTGTTCTAGATAATCCTTTGTATACGAATAATTTAGATAAGCTTTCTTTGGCATTCAATCCAGATTGATTACAACGAATATATTGTTGTCCTTGTTTTAAAACACCTGAATATAAACGTCCAATTCCTAAACGACCAATGTATTCATCGTATGCCAAGGCAGATACTTGCATTTGAAGAGGTTCTTCATCCATATCTGGATATACATCACAATGTTTTAAGATTGTATCGAATAATGGGTCAATGTTGTCACTTGGAGTTTTAAGGTCGTATTGAACACGTCCTTCTCTTGCTACACCATAAAGGATAGGGAAGTCTAATTGTTCGTCGTTGGCATTTAAGTCTAAGAACAATTCGTAAACTTCATCGACAACTTCTTCAGCTCTTTGGTCTTTCTTATCAATCTTGTTGATCAATAGAATTGGTTTTAAACCAATTTCCAAAGCTTTTGATAATACGAAACGAGTCTGAGGCATTGGACCTTCACTCGCATCGACTAATAAGATAACTGTATCTACGGTACGGATAATACGTTCAACTTCACTTGAGAAGTCGGCGTGGCCTGGCGTATCTACAATATTAATTTTTACACCGTTATGAATAACGGAACAGTTTTTAGAATAAATCGTAATTCCACGTTCACGTTCTAGATCGTTTGAGTCCATGATACAGTTAACAACTTCTTCGTTGTCACGGAAAACATCACTTTGTCTTAAAAACGCATCGACTAACGTACTTTTACCGGCATCAACGTGGGCGATAACGGCAATGTTAAGAATTTTTTCTTTATTGGACATACTGTCACTCACTTTCCTGTCAAAAACAGTACAATTATAAAGCAAGAAACCTTAAAACTCAATAAAATGTGCTATAATAAAACAAAAATTTTCTGAAAGGGGTAACACCATGCAAGTGCAATATATAAAAGAGTATTCAAATTGTCTCGATCGTGAAATGGAATATAAAATCTATGGCCAAGGTGGTAAATTATGTCTGGCTATTCCAAGCCAAAATGGACGTTTCTTTGAATGGGAAGATCGTGGTATGATTCATGAAGTTTCCAAATGGATCGAATCCAATCAATTAACGATTATTACGTGTGATACTTTGGATTTAGAAACATGGTCCTATCCGAATAATACAAAGGTGCGTATGTTGAAACATGAGTTGTGGTTTGAATATATCCTTTCAGAATTGATTCCTAGTGTACAAGAGAAAATGAATAACTATGATAAATGGATGGTTACAGGGGCAAGTCTAGGGGCAACGCATGCCACTAATTTGATTTTCCGTTTTCCTAAACAATTCGATACCTTATTAGCCCTATCTGGTATTTATGATACAGAATTATTCTATGGAGATTATCATGATGAAAATACATACCATAATAATCCATGTGCCTACATGAAAAATATGTCTTTAGATCATCCCTATATGGAATTGTATAAACAATCCAAATTGATCTTTTGTGTAGGACAAGGTAATTGGGAACAAGAATGCGTTGAATCTTTAAGACAATTTAGCACCATCCTTTATGATCAACACATCGATGCTTGGTGTGATTTCTGGGGTTATGATGTGTATCATGACTGGCCTTGGTGGAAGGTGCAACTACAGTATTTCATGGGACAAATTTTTAAGTAAGTATGACAAATATTATAAATGAATTGATTTCACATAAGGATTTGTATGTGTGGACACAAATCAACTTTGCGTATCATTCTAATAAAATTGAAGGCTCAAAATTGTCAAAGAATCAAATCATACCAATATTTGAAGAGAATGATTTAACAATTCATTCAGATGATGCACTAGAAGCACGAAATCATTTTCGGTTGTTTGATTATATGTTGAAGACAGTAGATGAACCATTATCAAAAGAAATGATGATTCAAATGAATATGATTTTGAAAAGAGGTACGTCTTAAGAGGATAATCCAGCATATAATGTAGGTGGTTTTAAAGTAAGGGAAAATGGGATTGGAATGATAAATCCTTTTAAAACGACAAAACCAGCTGATGTTGAAACGGAATTAGATGCCTTGTTGGAAAAGTTTCAAAATAAAGGGGTTCTATCATTTGAAGATATTGTAGAATTTCATGTTTGTTTTGAAAGAATACATCCGTTTGGAGATGGAAATGGACGTACTGGACGAATGATTATGTTTAAACAATGTCTACAGAATAGTCATATTCCATTTGTACTATTAGATTGAGATCGTGCATTTTATCTGCGTGGCTTAAAAGAATGGGATTTTGAAAGAAATTATTTAATGGATACTCTTTTAACGCAACAAGATATTTATGCATCTGTTTGCGAACAATTTGATATATTTAAAGATTTTGGTCAAAAAGAGTTGTCAAAAAATAAGATTGTTGATGAAAACGATTGAAATAGATGAAGAAATGTATCAACTTGTAGCGGATGATCAAGTCATTGGTGAAACAGAAAAGAACAATATTTGTGATGCATTAGAGTCAATCAAAAGCCAAAAAGTCAAATTAGATTTTTTAAGGAGTAGCGTGAACTACCCCTTTTGTGTTAGATGACCTTATGTTCGAGCCACTTATTCGATTTAAAACGAGCTAAGAAAATAAATGAACGAATCGTCCAAGTGGAAGGTGCAACTACAGTATTTCATGGAACAAATATTTAAGGAAGTATGACAAATATTAAGAATGAATTGATTTCACTATGACATTACCATTTTTGAATCAGAAGGTCTCAATTAGTGCTTAATAATTTCCTTGCATTTTCACAGATGTGTGGTAAATTACCAGTGACGAAGGTCGTCATCAGACGGCAAACTAGCGAATCACTATCGTAACCAATCGGTAGGGCTCGCTTTTTATTTTTGAAAAGACTCAATATTCTTATATTTTTTGTGATTATAAAAATTTTGAATTGTTTTCCTTTATAGTTTGAAACATAAAATCTAAAATTAAAATAAATACGATATTGCACTAAAAAAGAGATGCACAATATGCATCTCATAGATATTAAGCGTGAACTACTCCTTTTGTGTTAGATGACTTTATGTTCTAGCCACTTATTTGATTTAAAACGAGCTAAGAAGATGAATGAGCGAATTGTCCAATCGGCACCCATCCCAATCCATACGGCTAAGGGGCCCATGTGAAAAGTATGGACTAAAAAGATGGTAACTACAACTCTGCAGATCCACATTGATAAAGTGGATGTGATCATACTGAATTTTACATCGCCAGCCGCTCTTAGGCCATAGCCTGGTAAGAATGAGGGTGTCCAGAATATCATTTTATAAGCGAAGACAATACGTGTTAGCCAAATGGCAAGTTTTGCGCTTTCTGCTTCCATTCCCGCAAGGCTTGTGATTTGTTGGATAAAAAGCATGATTATAGCGCAGAATATAATACATACAATCCAAGCTAGTCTGGTTAATGAAATCGTATAGTGTCTTGCTTGTTCATATTCTTTAGCACCTACACACTTTCCTACAACGCTCATCATACCGAGTCCTACACCAATGCTTGCTTGACATGCAAAACTTTCAAGCATGGCCACCATGGCTTGTGCGGCAATGGCCGTTGTTCCCATTGTAGATACAGTGGATTGAATCACAAGTTTTCCGAATTGAAACATACCATTTTCAATACCGGTTGGAATACCGATTTTTAATATTTTCGTGATTGTTTCAATTTCCGGTCGGATACTTAAATAGGAATCGACATATAAATCTTGTTTGGGCTGTTTTAAAAGAATTAGGATAATAAGTGCACTGATGATTCTAGAAAGAAGTGTGGATAGGGCAGCTCCAGCTACGCCTAAACTTAGGGTAAAGATGAAAAAGATGTTTCCAAGTATATTTAGAATGTTAGAGCCAAACGCAATGGTCATGGGAAGTCTTGAGTTTTGACTCGTTCGAAAGCTTGCGGCACCTGCATTATATAGAGCGATAAAGGGATAGGAAAGGGCGGTGATGAAAAGATAGTTTAATGAATTGTCCATCACGTTTTTTTCTACGGATCCAAAGATCAGGCTTAATAGGGGCCTTCTGAATAGGATGCAGGGAATGGTAATAATCAGTGAAATAAGGGTTACGGAAAAGATCAATTGTTTCAAGGCTTGGTTGGCCTTGTCTTTTTGATTGGATCCTAAGTATTGGGCGCAGATGATGGCGCCTCCAGTTGCCATGGCGGCAAATATATTGATGATCAAAATATTTAATGAATCGACAAGGGAAACGGCGGAGATAGCGGCCGAACCTATGTTGGTGACCATAATGGTGTCAACAGATCCCATTAATGCGGTTAAAACTTGTTCGAACATCAACGGAATTAATAATCTTCGTAATTGTTCTTTGGTGTACATAATCAAAACTCCTAAAAATAAAAAGATATCTTTCGATATCTTAACCTACTAGTACTACATCACGGATGTTTGGCACTTCTTCAAGCAATAATTCTTTGATTCCGCCTGAGAAATCTTCAGAAGCCATCATACATCCTTGACATGCACCTTTGAAAGATACATAGACAACATTGAATTCATCAACTCCTAATAGTTCAATGTCGCCTCCGTCATGTTGAATGTAAGGACGAATCTTATCTAAACAATCATTAACGGCTTTACTATCTACTACAGTATCCATAAAACAACACTCCTAACTTATAAAAATAGTGGACATAAGATCAATGGGACAGCAAGTCCAACCACAAATCCTCCAATGACTTCGACAAATTTATGTCCAAGTACATTTTTTAACTTTTCCTGATAGATGGGATCATCAAAGTGAAGTCCTGTCATTTCGCGTAAATCTTTGACTAATTGTTGTGTTAGCTCAATGTTTTTACCGGAATAGTAGCGTACGTGGCATGCATCGTACATAACAATAAAGGAAAAGATGGTGGTTACGGCAAATATGGCTGAGTCAAATCCTTCCTGAATTCCAATGGAAAGGGAAAGGGCTGTTACAGTTGATGAGTGACTGCTTGGAAAGCCGCCACTTGCGATGACCCAGTGAAAGTCCCATTTACCAGTTCTATAATAATATACGACCGTTTTTAACACTTGTGCAAGTATATTGCTCAAAAGAGCTGTGACAAGTGGATATAAGGACGATGGTATCATAAATTCACACTCCTAACGAAAAACATTATATCATACAAAGTTAAATCGTGGTATAATCTTCTTTAGGATAGCTATGGAGGGAAATAAAAATGATTCAATTAGATTTAAATCATGCTTTCTTAAAAGAAGATGTAAAGGCTTATCAAGATCAAGTTCGCGCAATTGATGAAGCTTTACAAAATGGTACTTGTAAGGGTAACGACTTTATCGGTTGGCTAAACTGGGCTAACAATTATGATAAAGAAGAATTTAGTCGCATTAAAGAGGTTGCCGCAAAAGTACGTGAAAACACAGAAGTATTCGTTGTATGTGGTATTGGAGGATCTTATTTAGGTGCTCGTGCTGCCATTGAAATGATGAATGGTTTATATGGTGACAACAAGCCTGAAATTATTTATATGGGAAACACTTTCTCATCTACTTATATTTCACAGGTTATGAACCATATTAAAGATAAGGAAGTTACTGTAAATGTTATTTCTAAGTCTGGAACGACAACGGAAACAGCATTGGCTTTCCGTATCTTGAAACAATTTATGGAAGAAAAATATGGTGAAGATGCGAAGAATCGTATTATTGCCACTACAGACAAGGCTAGAGGAACATTGAAGGCTTTAGCCGATAAAGAAGGATATGAAACATTCGTAATTCCTGATGATATTGGTGGACGTTTCTCAGTTATTACTCCAGTTGGATTATTGCCAATCGCAGTAGCTGGAATCGATATCGATGCTTTGATGAAAGGTTTACATGATGGTATGGGTGAATATGGAGATGCAGATCTTGAAAAGAACCCAGCTTACCGTTATGCAGTGGCTCGTCGTATTCTTCAAAACCAAGGATATGATGTTGAATTGTTAGTAAACTATGAACCTCAAATGCAGATGGTTGCTGAATGGTGGAAACAATTGTTTGGAGAAAGTGAAGGAAAAGATGGAAAGGGTATTTTACCGGATTCAGTATGTTTCTCAACAGACTTACACTCTTTAGGACAATTTGTTCAGGAAGGTAAGAAAGTATTGTTTGAAACAAACTTATATGTTGATACACCAATGATCGATTTAACATTCCCTAATGATGAAGCCAATGAAGATGGAATGAACTACTTGGCTGGTAAGAGTGTGGATTGGGCTAATAAAATGGCTGCCAAAGGAACATTACAGGCTCATGAAGAAACAGGTGGAGTTCCAAATATCTTATTAACTATGCCAGGCATGACTTCTTATGACTTTGGTAATATGTGTATGTTCTTCTTCAAGGCCATCG
>ENA-OPSR01000212-OPSR01000212.1-human-gut-metagenome-genome-assembly--contig:-NODE-212-length-27234-cov-2.701608_pt1 | contig 27234 bp, 20 predicted proteins | sample MGYA00241459_ERZ501910 | MGnify/ENA primary metagenome ERZ501910 (study PRJEB25962, sample SAMEA2042504) | human gut metagenome | biome: human gut; feature: human-associated habitat; material: faeces...
GTCATGGCAACCAACCCTGCCGCTAAACATAAAGTTTTATATATATTTCTCATATCAGTCAATATCTGTTAGGTTTTAGAATGTAATGTTAATGCCGCCTACAAACGTACGGCTCTTGGGATAAGCGGCATAGTCCACACCCGGTGTCATGGCGTTGCGCTTGCTGCTCACATCCACTTCAGGATCGGCTCCGCTATAGCTGGTCCAACAGAACAAGTTATATCCGGTCAGATAAACCCTTACATTCTGCAAGAATGCTTTCTTAACAAGGTGCTTAGGCAGCGAATAACCGATAGTAAGATTGTTCAGGCGCAAGAAAGAAGCATCCTCCACCGCATAATCTATTAACTGCATCGTAGAAGCAGCAGCCGGATTATACATATTGGCACTGGAATTGATTTCATTCAGGCGCAATCCGGCAGCTTGCATGTCACCATAATGATTCAAGACTGCGGTTGAAGAGCTGGCAAGATTCAAGCCTGTTTCCGGATCGATCCATGTATATCGGTTACCAAGACGGAAATCATTATTCAAGTTATAACCGGTCCTAGAGCCGGAACGGAAAGACGATGCCAATTTTGTACCGTTGATAATCACATTGCCGGTAGAATAGTTAAAGAAGATATTCACATCCAACTCACCGGTGCGGCTATTGCCGAAACGCCCATTCAGCCCAAAACCGCCTACCCAAGGAGCTACAGTGTTTCCAAGACGCTGTTTCAAAGGATTTCCATTCTCATCGGTTTGTATTTTCAATCCGCCAGGATAGTAAGAACCTCCTGTTATCGTAGGGCTGTTATCTTTCATGCCATCTTTCAGCACCCATTGTTTATCGCCCCATACCAATTCTCCGGTCGGATTGGTAACAGGATCATATACTGTATAATATCCATTGGTACGGAATCCCCATACTTCACCCAGACGTCCACCCTCTTCCACACGGAAATCTTCATATTTGGAAATAGTGCTTCCTGCCCAATTGCTACTCTGCCAAGGGCTGTCGGTGGTCAATTTGTCAATTCGGTTTCGGTTGTAGGCAACATTGGCAGTAAAGTTCAAGCTGAAGTTTTTCGTATCTACCAATACTGCATCCATCGACATTTCAATACCTTTATTCGAAGTCTGTCCAAAATTCTGATACTGATAAGAATAACCGGAGTTACCGGGTATCTCCGCCTTCATCAGCAAATCTCTGGTCGTATTCCAATATACATCTACCGAACCCGAAATACGATTGTTCCAAAAACCATAGTCAATACCCAAGTTACGGGTAACGGTAGTCTCCCATTTCAACTTTGGGTTATAAAGATAGGTCCCATGTTCCAACATAGGTGTACTGGTTCCATTGAAGAAAGGATTACGGGAATCATTGCCACTCAACGAGTAAGTAGTATAAAGAAGCCCTGAATTAATCCGGTTGTTACCAGCCGTACCAAAACTCAAACGCAATTTCAATGCAGACAACCAATCCTTTGTATTAGCCATAAACGCCTCATCGGAAATACGCCATGCCAATGCGGCAGAGGGGAAAACGCCCCAACGGTTTCCATCTCCAAACTTACTGGAACCATCGGCACGTACCGTTACCGTAAGCAAATACTTGTCCATCATCGTGTAATTGACACGCCCGAAGAATGAAAGCATGTTCTCTTCGGCAGAGATAGTAGACTGGTTCGGCAATGCCGTGCCGGCCCCCATATTGGCTTTCATATCCTCAAATCCCATTGTTGTAGGGAAATTTACAGATACATTCTCTATGGATTCCTCCATGCTGCTGCTCACTTCATGTCCCACGAGCACATTCAAACGGTCACGACCATCAAACATTTTCTTATTTTCGTAAGTAAGAGTATTGGCATTGCGCCAGTTCTTTGTCGTCTCACGCAGCAAATATGCCTGAGGACGTCCGTTATAACCATATTTAGAGTTACTTACAGCGTCAGTACCCCAATATTGTTCTGTATCTTCATATCTCCAACCATAACCAAATTCCGAGCGGAAAGTCCAGTTCTTAAACGGCTTCCAATTCAAACCGAAATTATAATTCTGACGGAAAGAATTGCGTCCTTTATTCGTTGCCAGCAAACGTTCCAAAGGCGTTTTCTGTAAAGCAGCATTGCTCTCCTCATCATCATCCGAACTATGAGACAAAGCATTGACCGGACGGAAAACCACCGCATTGGCTACAGTAGAATTAGCAGCATTGGACTCATTCGTATCAGCACCACCACTCAAACCCTCGATAGTAGAATAACTCAAACGCGCATTGAAGTCTAAAGTCAGCCATTTGTTCAGTTCCGACTTAAGCTTTGCATTGATATTATCTTTCTTAAAGCCTGAGCCAAGCATAATGCTTTTTTCTTCATTATGAGCATAACTTACACTGTAGGTCAATTGTTTGCTACCCCCAGCCACATTCACATTATATTGCTGCTGATTACCTGTTCGTCCGAATATCTCATCCTGATAGTCAATACCATCGATTGATTTCCAGATATCCATATCATTATAATTTCCGTAATCCAACGAACCGATTTCACGTTGATAAGCCACAAAATCATAAGGACTCATCACTTCGGTCATTTTAGTCACTTTCTTAAAACCGAACGAAGCGCCAAAATCCACTTGAACCTTTCCTTCTTTACCACTCTTGGTAGTAACGATAATTACACCATTAGCACCACGTGCACCGTAAATAGCTGTAGAAGAAGCATCTTTCAAGACATCAATACTCTGAATTTCAGACGGAGCAATGTCACTGATACTGGATACAGGAAAACCGTCTACTATATAAAGAGGTGAATTGTCTTGCGACAAAGAACCACCACCACGTATACGTATCTTAATATCCGCATCGGGAGAACCCTCCGTAGTAGTGATATTCACCCCCGCCATTTTACCGGTCAATGCTTCGGAAGCGCTAGATACCGGAATAGATGCAATATCCTGCGAACTGACGGAAGCTACGGAACCGGTCAGGTCTCGCTTATTCACCGTACCGTAACCAATGACAACAACTTCATCCAATAACTCGGAATCCTCTTCCAAAACCACATTCAGCAGTTTTTCTCCTTCATACTTCAGCTCTTTATTCTTAAAGCCGATATAGGTAAAAGAGAGGATATCGGACTTTTTCACGCCCGAAAGCGTAAAATCTCCGTCCACTCCAGTTATGGTACCGTTGGTGGTACCTTTTACCAAAACGTTGACACCAATCATCGGTTCACCGCTCTTGTCTTTCACGATGCCCTGCACCTGTCTTTCCTGTGCAAAGGAAATCAGGCAAAGCATGCTCATCATGAGCATCAAAGCAACTTTCTTTAGTCTTTGTTGATTATACATAAAAAGATGTGTTAAAAAAATAATGTTCTCCACGATATTTGTTCACGGGGCAAAATTCATTTTTTAAGTCACATCTCTTGTGTAGATTTTGACATAAAACTGCTAAAAATTGTTTTACCTGCTAAAAAACATCATAAGGATATATGCTTATATCCATCTGTCATTTATCTCTTTACCCTTCACATCTCCCTATCCATCAGCATTTGCGGGTGAAACCTCTTTCCAAGCCTTCACCCGCAAATCCATAATAAAAGTCAAAAAATCATTTCCAGACAATCCTATCCCTGCTTATCCCGTAATATCCCTCCACGGGTACATATATCGGCTGTGTAGGCAGTCCTATATTCCGTATTTTTCCTTCCAACTTCAATCTGCGGATATGTTCCATAGCCTTCGACCTCATAAATCCGCAAATCTGTTGGAAGTCTGCACGGGTCATCAGCTGATGGTCGGCAAAATAAGCACGGAGGCGCATGTCTATTTCCACGTCCGATAACTTACTGGAGTGTCCGTCATGCTTGATATTTTTAAGCTTTACAGCTCCTACTTCGTTCTTCAATGCCTGGTCGGCACGAAACTTGATACCTTTTAAGCGAACTTTGGTGTTTTTGCGTTTCGTCTCTGCCGTCACCTCTTCTATACATTTCAGCGTAGGATGAAAATAGCCTATCCCGTCCAGATGCACTTGGCGTCCGTCGCCCAGTTCCTGCCCCAACACATGCGACAGTGCATCGAGCACAGCCGTTACATCCGTTTCCGTCAGCGAACAACGCTCCTGGATTTTACGCCTCACGTAGTCTGTCCCTACCTTTCCATTGTACGTAATGCGTGCATGGAGTTTTTTCTCATCCGGCCGGTTCGGTGGAACCGGATTCTCATACCATTCAAAATGAATTGCCATTGTGCAGTATTTATTTATATTGTGTAAATATAGTGTTTTCCTACGAGATAATCTATTTTTCCTTTAAGATAAACCGGTTACCGACAACAGTCAACAAAGCAGCCGACTGTTGTAAACAGAACAGCCGACAGTAATGAACAGAACGGTTGACTATAGTCAACACCCTATTTTGCAACGAGAGAAAAAGAATTATCTCACATTGAAAATACAATAACACAAGGTCTTTCCACATACTGTACCACCAATAAAAATAGTATAAGAAAGGCTTGCAAAAGGCTTCCTGCCGATAGTAACTTAGTGGCATGAACCCATTAATAAAAACAATGCATACCATGAAAAAAAGCATTATGAAATTTATCCTCTTTCTACTAAGAAACCGGAAGCATGACAAACCTGCCCGCGTGCAAAAATGTAACCTGACAGAACAGGTAAACCGCTTTTTGCAAACCAGTTACCTCTTCCGTTACAACCTGCTGACAGACGAAACCGAATACCGCCCCGCCAATGCCGCAGACAAAACGTTTGTCACCATTGGCAAACGGGAACTGAATACCCTATGCCTCGAAGCCCATGCCCGGGAAATTCTATGTTGGGACAAAGATATCAGCCGTTTTCTTTTCTCCAAACATGTACCTGAGTATCATCCTTTCCTGCTTTATTTTGAACAGCTTCCCGTTTGGGATGGCATCGACCGGATAACCCGACTGGCCCAACGCATCTCGTCCGAATCATATTGGATAAACGGTTTCCATACATGGATGCTCGGTCTCACTGCCCAATGGACCGGACAGACCGGAAAGCATGCCAACAGCGTGGCTCCCCTACTCGTCAGCATCCGACAGGGCTGCCTGAAATCCACATTCTGCAAAAGTCTGATGCCCGACAGCTTGTCCCGCTACTATTCGGATGAAGTGGAGCTTACCTCACGGAGCAATGCCACCCGCAAAATGTCGGAAATGGGACTGCTGAACCTCGATGAATTCGATAAATATTCTCCAGGAAAAATACCACTGCTCAAAAACCTGATGCAAATGGCGGATTTAAACCTTTGCAAGGCATACCAAAAGAATTTCCGTAACCTGCCCCGTATCGCTTCTTTCATCGGCACGAGCAACCGTTTCGACTTATTGTCTGACAACACCGGTAGCCGCCGTTTTCTCTGTGTAGAGGTAAAGGATAAAATTGATTGTACCTGCATTGAGCACAAGCAAATCTATGCACAACTGAAACAGGAACTTTCGGATGGAGCACGCTATTGGTTTTCGGCCGAAGAAGAGGAAGAGCTCCAAGAGCACAACCTCATCTTCCAGCACCGCAATCCGGCAGAAGAAGTACTACGCAGTTGTTTCCGTCCTGCAACATCCGAGGACCCAAAAGAAAAAATAAGAAATCTCTCCGCTGCCGACATCTTCAAAGAACTGAAAAAACAAAACCCTGCCGCCATGAGGGGAAGCAACCCGAACAGTTTTTCGCAGCAACTCGTGCCTGCCGGTTTTCTGCGAAAGCACGGACGCTATGGATATTTCTATCCGGTAGTGTCTCTGACATAAAAAAATGAAGTGCTTATCTGTTATGGTCCTCCCAACCAAGGGTTCACCCGCAAAGCCTGATGAATAGGGAGATGTGAAGGGAGAAAGGAGAATATGCCACACGGACAGTCAGAGGATAACAGTTAATTTTTCCACAAAGAATATCAAAAAATACTATAAAATTTACGATATATCATGTATTTTTGTGTTCGATAACGGGTGAGAATACCTCATTACGATTATCAGCCTTACTACATTTAATAACTATAAAAAACAAACTTATGAATCTAAAAAGACTTGCAAAAAGAGCATTGGCTACTCTGTCGTTGAGTATGCTATGCTTAATCGCCTTTGCACAAGGTCACCAAATCTCAGGTACCGTAATCGACGGTACAGGTGAACCTATTATCGGTGCAAACGTATTGGAAGTAGGTACGACCAACGGTGTAATTACCGATATTGACGGTAATTTCAAACTCAGCGTACAGCCCAATGCAAAAATCCAGGTATCATTTATCGGTTATATCACGCAAACCGTTACAGTGGGCAGCCAAAAGAACATTAAGGTAACACTGAAAGAAGATGCGCAGGCATTGGATGAAGTGGTGGTGGTAGGTTACGGAACAATGAAGAAAACCGATGTGACAGGTTCCTTGGCTTCGGTTTCTGCCGATAAATTGGCCGCCCGTGGTGCGCTCCGCGTAGAAGATGCTCTGCAGGGATCTGTTCCGGGAGTCAACATCACGGCAACCAACAGTCGCGCCAATGGTAAATTCAGCATGCAAATCCGCGGTCAATCTTCCATTAACAATTCAAACGGTCCTCTTTACGTAGTATGGTAGTCTCTTCTATCGACTTTCTGAACTCCGAAGATATCGAACGTATCGATGTGCTGAAAGATGCTTCTTCCACAGCCATCTACGGTTCGCGTGCATCCGAAGGAGTGATTTTGATTACCACTAAAGGAGCCGGAGCCGGACAAAGCAAAGCCCAACCGGTAGAAATTACATACGATGGTTACTACGGTATCCGAAAAGTAGCCCGCATGCCCAAATTCATGGAGTCTACGGAATGGATGAACTACCGCTTTGCCAAATATACAACTTCAAGCGGTCCGGATGAAACGGGACATATCAAATATATAATCAAAGATGCAGACTTGCAGTCTGTATTCCAGAATGGCACTGAGTGGAAAGAGTCGCCTTTGTATACACGGTGGATGAATAATGAAAGTTATGATTGGGCAGACCAGGTGTTGCAGACCGGTTCACAACAAAACCACTTCATCAGTGCAAGCGGTGCAAGCGAGAAAACATCCTACCGCTTGGGCGCTGGTTATCAAGGCGAAGAAAATGTTTTCAAGAAAAACAGCTATGACCGCTTCAACATCAAAGCTGCTTTCGACAGCAAATTATCTAAAGTAGTGGAAGCAGGTATGTCGGTCAATATGGTATACGATGTGCAGGATGACTGGATTACCGATTCTTCCAATGCGTATTCTCCTTACAACAATGCTTTCTGGTTTGCTCCGGTCATTTCTCCGTGGGATGAAGACGGAAACCTGTTGGCCAGACCAGCAAAAGTGGGCAATATGTCTTTAACATCTACTCCGTCTCCATTGGTTGATTTGGATATCGATGCTTACGAAAACCAGACCCGCAAATTCCATGTGTTCGGTAATGCTTATCTCCGCTTCAATCTTATGAAAGGACTGAAATTCACAACGACTTTCTCTCCCAACTTCTACCATGGACGTCAAGGTATCTTCATGGGTACCGGCGTTTCGGACAAATATCCTGACGGAACGGCATATTACCAGAATAAAAAGCAAAACTATGCATCGGTTGTCAACACAGACCGGATGGACTGGACATGGGATAACCAGATTGATTTCACCAAGACCTGGGGCAATCACCGCTTGGGAGCTATGGGATTATTCTCCATGTATAGAACAGACAAAGAGACTTATACCCAATCCGTTACCGATATATCAGACGACAGATTGTCTTATCATGCCATGGAAAAAGGTGCCAAAAACCAGGCTACCAAGTCCTCGTATACCGAATCGTCCATGGTTTCCGTAGCTGCCCGCCTGAACTACGCCTACAAAGAACGTTACATGGCCACAGTTACCGTACGTGCCGATGCCTCTTCACGCTTCGCAAAAGGCAACCGCTGGGGATGGTTCCCCTCTGCCGCCCTGGCATGGAGAATGTCTGAAGAAGATTTCCTGAAAGATGTGGAATGGTTGGATAATCTGAAACTTCGCCTGTCCTATGGTATTACCGGTAACAATAATGTAGGAGATTATGCTACAAGCTATTACACATCGGGACCATCTTATGCTGTAATCGGCGGTAATGAATTCCAAGGTTATTACGGTAACGGAATCATTGACCAAGCCCTGATGTGGGAGAAAATCAAGGAATTCAACTTCGGTGTGGACTTTGCAGTATTGCAGAACCGGATCAATATAACGGCAGATGCTTATCGCCGCCTTGCCGACGGACAAATCATGAAATCAACAGTGCCTTTGGAAACTGGAGAAAGCAGTCTGACAACCAACATTGGCTCTGTTCAGAACGCCGGTATTGAGTTGGGCGTCAACTTCGGAGTTATACGCAACCAGAACTTTACATGGGATGTCAATGTAGCATTCGCACGCAACTGGAGTAAAATCAAAGAACTGCCGAGCGGAGACGATGTCAGCAACAACTGGTTCATAGGCGAACGCCTGAATGTACTGCGCGACTACACCTATGCAGGTGTAATTACGGCGGACGGAGTCACGATGCACACTATCAATGGAGACAAACACTATACATTACAGGAAGTGTACGACAAATATGGTCCCAAGAGTCCCAATAAACTGAAATGGTACGAAGGCCAGATGGCTGTAAACGACTGGAACGATGATGGAAAAATCAATGACGAGGACAAGCAGATTTATGGATGCACCGACCCTAAATGGACCGGTAGCCTGAGCTCCACAATGACCTATAAAGGCTTCGACTTCTCGTTTATGCTTTACACCAAACAAGGACAATGGTCACGCAGTTATTTCCACGAACAATACATGGATATCAGCGACCGTGGCCGTCAAAAGATGAGTTTCGATTACTATATCCCAGCAGGAACTCCGGTTTTGGACAAGGCAACAGGAGACATCACTTACTTGGAAACACCGCATATGGGTGCTTACCCCTATCCTAACAATTATGAAAAAACCGGTGGCGGTTACTTCAGTAAAAGCAGCTCGGGAGTAAGATACCAAAAAACGTCTTTTGTAAAGGTTAAAAACATCACTTTAGGTTATACTTTCCCGAAGAAGTGGATGAGCAAAATAGCCGTTAAACATTTACGCCTTTACGTAAACGTACTTAATCCGTTCTGCTTCACCGGCTACGATGGTTTCGATCCGGAATGGGCAAGCGCAAACCTGACTGACGGCGGACCGGCTTCCGTAACCTACCAGATTGGTGCAAATATCAAATTCTAACCAGTAAAACATATAAGTAATATGAAACTATATAAAAAACTATTATACACAATGTGCATGGCTGGCTCTATCACATTGACCGGCTGTGACGATTTCCTCACACCTGACAATAAAAGCGCGGTAAATGATGTGGAATATTTTACCACTTCTGCCGGTTTACAAGCTCTGACATACGATGCATACGCCCAACTGAAAAATATCTTTAACAGCAGTGATGTAACCGCTTATTTCAACTCCGGAACAGACTTGTATCAGGATGGACGCAATGATATCAGTGCAGCTCTTCACCGTTGGTCTAATTTTACTCCTGAAAATGGGACTGTAAAAAACTTCTACACAGATTGCTACGATGGAATACGTTCATGTCTTGCCATTCAGTACTATGCTGCACAATCAACGGTGAGTGAAGATATAAAACAAAAAAACATTGATGAAGGCCGTTTCATCGAGTGTTTGTATTATTACTTGCTGGTCAATAATTTTGGCGGCGTTCCTTTAGTAACCGAATATGCCAAACAGGCCGGTGAAATCAAAGAACAGCCCCGTGCTACGGCAGAAGCAGTATATACGCATATCATCACAGAACTGACCAACATTATCGACAATAACAAATTGGTTGCTTCTTCTGCAACAAAAGGAGGAGGGGAAGCCAGCATAGAAGCCGTTAAGGCATTGCTGGCAAAAACTTACTTGTCTGCTGCATGGGACTTAAAGAAAGATGATTACTTTACCAAAGCGGCAGCCTATGCCGACGAAGTTATTGCCGGACGCAAACTGACAACCGAATTCGCCAAATTATGGGCTGCCGACCGTTCCGGAGATGACAATGAAGAGTTTATCTTCGATGTGGAATACGATGCAGAAAACCAGCATGACAAAAATGACGGTAATCGTTGGCAGAGTTTCTTTTCCAACTATTACGGGGGTAGCGAAGAAGGCATGAAAAATGGTAGTTCATCTTTCATACCTTACATGCATGCATTGAGAAATTTTGAAAAAGGAGACAAACGCTACGATGCAACTTTCATGAAGACCCTACTGGTCAAGAAAGAATGGGATATCAAGAACGGATTTAAAGATGAAAAAGGCAAGCCTATCGGCGACTATTTCTCTTTCTACAAAAATGGCGGTAAAGCTGACGGCAAAATGGTAGGAGTGTATTATCCGGCTTATTGGGAAAGTGACGCTGCTTCCGTTGCTGAGTGGCGTGCCAAAGACCCGGAAAACCGGAAAAACACATTTATCATTCCACAAAATGATAAAACAGCCAAAATGGAGCCAATGTCCACTTACGTAAAAGACCTGGCAGAATATCCGGACGGGGTTATTGCCAAATATGATTTTGACGATGCCTCCACGCAAAAACTCAGTTGGTCTGTACAGCCTTGCCGGAAATTTGACGACAGCCAAACCGCTGACTATAATGCCGGAAAGAGTTTCCGCGACCTCCACGTAATCACACTGCCGGAAATGTTTTTCGTAGCAGCCGAAGCTTACTACAAATTGAATGATCCCAAAGCTTTGGAGCGTTTGAATGTTGTACGTGAACGCGCCGGTTTAACAGCTGAAAATAATATTGATTTGGACATCATATTGAAAGAGTCGGCCTGCGAAATGTTTGGAAACGGTTATCGTCGTATGGACCTTCGTCGTACCGGTAAATTGGTTGAATACAACGACAAATACAATCCGCATATGATAGGTACAGCCGCTGCTACCATAGGAGAAAAATTATTATGGCCTATCCCACAAGCAGCTATCGATGCCAACGGCCAGTTGAGTATGGAAGACCAAAATCCTGGATATTGATTATTGCTTCCGTTTTCTGAATAATATTCACTAAAAGAAAGATGAATTCCGAAGTATCAGAATTTCGGAATTCATCTTTCTCTTTTTACAACTTACTCATCTTCCTCTCCCCACAAATCCTTATCCGAAGGAGCCTTTTTTATATTCCAGACTATTATCAAGCCAATAACCAGCAAGCATATCAAATATATAATCATAGACTTTGTTTAGTTTTCAAATAATTCAAATACAACAAGACTCCAATAGTTTATGTTCATTCTGAACACGAATAATGGTTTATTTCAGCACTTTATCCCGATACTCCGTGGGTGTCATTCCCTTTTTCTGCTTGAAACACTTACTGAAATAACGAGGGTCATTGATACCCACCATATAGGATATTTGCGTCATGGAATACTCACCGGTGGCTATCAACTGAGCTGCACGGTTGATACGCATTTCCTTAATGAACTCGATAGGCGCCAGTCCGGTCAAGGTTTTCAACTTCTTGAAGAATACGGAACGGCTCACGGCAAGTTCCTGCACAAAATCATCTACTACCAAGTCACCGTTATCCATGTTCTTCTCCATCAGTTCTATAAGTTTATCCATAAACTTACGGTCGTTGGGAGACATTGCCGCAGATTTATCCGTTTGAGGATTATCCTGGACATTACCGATACTCTGTTCATCGGCAACAGCTGCAACCGCTCCTGCCTGCATCAAGTTCTGGCGGTACAAAGTTTGCAGTTTCTGCCGCTGGGCAAGCAAGTTCTTTACACGTGCTTTTAAATAGGTGGCGCTGAAAGGTTTGGTTATATAATCATCAGCACCGTACTCCAATCCTTCCAACTTACTTTCGATGGACGACTTCGCCGTAAGCAACACAATGGGAATATGGCTGGTAGTCATATCAGCACGCAATTCACGGGTCATGGCGATACCGTCTTTTTCCGGCATCATCACGTCGCTGATAATAATATCCGGCAGAAACTTCAACGCCTTATTCAGCCCCTCCATACCATTGGCAGCCTCTACAATGCGATACTCGGAAGCGAAGATGCTGCGCAGGAAAATACGCAGTTCGGAGTTATCTTCTACCAGCAGCATCAAATCTTTGGATGCATCTCCACCGCCTTTTTCCTGAGAACCCGTTTCCGGTTGTGAGGGCTGCGCGTCTTCCGTATCCGCCGTTTGCCGGTGATAAGCCTCCAGACCAACTGTTATATCGTCCTGCATAAATTCCACCGATTCGTCATACTGCTCCTTGCCTTTCATAAAGTCAATCTTGAAGCAACTGCCTTCTCCCAACTTACTATCTACCGTAATCAAAGCTTTGTGCATCTCCACCAGTTCTTTTACCAATGACAAACCGATGCCGGTGCTTGGATTGAACAAATTACGGTCTACCAGATTCTCAAAACGGACAAAAATAGATTTCTTCTTGTTCTCGGCAATACCGATACCCTGGTCCTGCACGCCAATAGAAACGGTTTCCTCGTCCTCATGGATAAAAACCTTTATCATTTTTCCATTCGGAGTATATTTGAAAGCATTGGAGAGCAAGTTGAAAATAATCTTTTCATATTTATCGACATCCACCCACAGATAAAGTTCGGGCTTTTCCGTTTCGAACAAAAAGTCAATGTGATGCTCCTCGGCCACTGAATCGAAATTCTCCATTATCTTGCGGGTAAAGGCCACTACATTGACACGCTGCACCTGCATCTTCATTTTTTTGTTCTGAATCTTACGGAAGTCGAGTATCTGATTGATGAGACGCAACATACGATTTGTGTTGCGCTCCACAACCTGTAACTGTTCACGGGCATCCGCCGGCAGTTGCGTATGCTCCAGCACGTATTCCACCGGACCTGAAATCAGGGTTAAAGGAGTACGCAGTTCATGGGAAATATCTGTAAAGAAACGTAATTTCATATCTGTCATATGCTGTTCCACAACAACTTCGTGCTTCAGACGATAAATCGTAAACAAGATATAAACAGCCGTTATTATAATCAACAGAACAAACAGGACATACAGGAAATAGGCAAAAGGAGTTTCCCAAAAGGAAGGAAGCACTTCAATATCAAGCAAGCGCATGTTATCCGTCCATACTCCATCGGCATTGGTGGCACGTACCTTAAACACATAATGCCCTTTGGGCAGGTTGGTATAGGTGGCGGTACGCTGCTTGCCGACATAGTTCCAAGATTTCTCAAATCCCTCCAGAATATAGGCATACTGTATTCCGGCAGGTTCCGTATAGTCAAGTGCGGCAAAACGAATCGTGAAAATATTTTCCTCGTGCGAGAGTTGCAATTCACGGGTATCATCCAAACTCTCTTTCAATATATTTTTTTCATCCGGCACAACGTCTTCATTGGCTATAAGCAATTTGGAAAACACTAACGGTTGCGTCTTCCTGATAGAATCGGGATTGAACAGCAAGACGCCGTTGCTCGTACCAAACAGCAAGTCTCCCCACGAAGTATAGGCCGATGCCGCTTCGCTGAAGCGGACATGAGGCGAGACATGACCGTCTGCATAGTTTTCAAAACGTTCTTCTTCTGGAATAAATTTGCTGATGCCATTCTCCGTACTCATCCAAAGATTACCCCTGTTATCCTCACGTATGGAGAGCAATATATCCGAAGGCAATCCCTCGGCCACGCCATACGACTTGAATATTGCGTTGCCGGCAGCATCTATAGTCTGCAACTTATTCAGCCCGCCGCCGAAAGTAACCAGATAAAGTTCGTTCTTCCGGGTAGACAGAATATAGTGCACATCGTTATTACTCAAGCTGTTTACATCGTTCTGCACACGTACATAGTGATGAAACACTGCATCTTCGGGCTTCTTAAAATCACTGTTTACCATTAATGCGCCGACTGTAGTGGCAATCCATATATTTCCGCGATGGTCACCTGTAACGAAGCGTACTTTATGGCAATTATCTATAGGGAAACCTTTCAGGTTGTTACGGTGGTTAACAAATATCTCCCGTCCGCCACGGTTATGGGTGAGGTAGTTGATTCCTCCTCCAAAAGTGGCAACCCAGATACGGCCTTTCACGTCCTCATAAACACAATATACATTGTTGTCACTCAGGCTGTAGATATCATCCCTACTATGGCAATAGCGGGTCAGTTTATAATGTCCTCCACCCTGAGGCCGGGCTTTTACCAATCCCTCACCCTTGGTGGCAATCCAAATGTTGTGCTTACTGTCTTGAAATATGCAATAAGTATTTCCCTTTAACGGTATCCCCGCATGTGATATCGTACCTGTCTCCGTGAAGTATCCCAGTTCCGTGCGATTCTTATCGTAAATCCTTATTTTGCCGTCTTTCAGTCCCACCCAAAGATTATGCTCCGTGTCTTCGCAAAGAGCACGCACCTCATTGCTCAATGATTCATACCGATGAGGTTCCGGCGTCATCATACTGAAAAAGGAAGAGCGGAAAGTGATTTTCTCCAGTCCCTTGGAATGGGTGCACATCCACAGATTGCCTTGCCTGTCGGAAAAAGCAGAATGGATTTTATTGGAAAAACGCCAGTCGGTATCCGAAAAGCCGTTATAGAAAGGACGCAGGCAATTAGCAGCCTTATCGAAACGCGAAAAACCTCCGCCATAGGGATGCACCCAAACAGAACCGAAAATATCTTCGTGCACGTGAAAAGCCGGACGGGAACGGTCGGTAGATGTAGGCTCTACCGGGATTACTTCCGTTTTCAGCACTTTTGTCCTTGCATTAAAATGTGCAACGGTTCCCGCAATATCCTGCCCGAACCATACTTCCGAGTTTCTGTCTATATAAATGGAGTGAACAGGAGCACCCGGCAGACGGGAAGCCGGATAATGAACAGTTGTCTTAGCGGGCGTATTGTAAGTAAAAAATCCGTCTGTCTCTGTAACCATTATCAGATTATGTTCGTCAATCTTTCCTACAGCCACGATATGTGAGGCACAAGGCAACTGCAATAACAGAAACCGGCCGTTTTTCTTCTGATAACGCCATACGCGTCCGCTATCCGACCCGAAAAAGATTTCATTTCCACATTCCTGGGCTGTATAAAAAATTTGGCCGCCTTTCTCTTTCTTCAATGTTTTCTCTACGAAAAAGGACGTAAGGGCACCACTTCCGGCAGCAAGCATCCCCAGCCCGTTGTCAGTCAGCATCCACTCATTTCCGGAAGCATCCTCATAAACATCATATACGCGTGCGGCCGGGAACAAACCGTTATCAACTGAATACATCTCTGGCGAAAGGCGAAAACTCTCCGGATCGGTCTTGATGCGGATAGCCCCTTCTTCCTCCGAAAGCAACCAGACCGAACCGCAAGGCAATACCTTGATTGAAGTTACCACAAACCTGCTTCCTTCTTCTTTCATGGCAGGAACATGTTCAAATACTTCGGTACGGGGATTAAAACGCCAAGCCTGATTGTCGTAAGTGAGCAGCCACAGAAAGCCGTACCGGTCTTCGTACATATAGTCCACCCGGTTGTTTGTCAGGTTAATGCGGTTATCAAACTTTGCCTTATAAGTCCTGAAATCATACCCATCGAATTTATTGATGCCATCCCAAGTGGCAAACCACATATTTCCCTTTCTGTCTTGCAGAATATTCATGACAGTATTCTGCGAAAGTCCCTCTTCGGACGAATAATGGGTAAAGACACACTCCGGCTGTGCTCCGGACGGTAACGCAAATACAAACAATAAGCCTATGACCAGATATAGAAGTTTTCTCATAACATATTCGTTCTGTGGGGTAAAGATACGCATTTCGCCGAAAATATCGTATATTTGTCATTATTTTAAATACCACTATGAAACCAAGCGTTATACTTTATGCTGTTTTCCTTACCGTAAGTCTGGGTATAAAGGCTCAACAAGTTGATACGGTAAGTTATGAAGTGACAAAGAACATGCCCGTTTTCTACGAGCAACTGAAACAGCAACTTACCTATCCCGCAGCATGGGGAAAGTCTACCACAAAAGACTTTGGGAAATGGAGAATCGAAACACGAAATATAGTGATGGAGTGCATGCAGAATCTGCCACCTGCTCCCTCGAAATACGATATGTCTGTCGTCGGAACAGAGCAGCGGGCGGGATATGAAGCCCGCAAGATATGGTTTAATGTTTCGGAATGGTCCCGCATACCGGCTTATTTATTGGTTCCTGACGGAAAGGGGCCTTTTCCGGCTGTGATAATGCTGCACGATCATGGAGCACACTTTTCCATCGGCAAAGAGAAAATGGTACGTCCTTTCGGAGTCTCTCCGGAAATATCGGCTGATGCCGAAGATTGGGTGGTCCGTTGTTATGACGGACAATATACCGGAGATTACTTTGCACAAAACGGTTACGTAGTACTGTCTATCGACGCCCTGTTTTGGGGAGAACGCGGACGAAAGGAAGGAGTAAGTTATGACGGACAGCAGGCACTGGCTTCCAATTTCATGCAAATGGGGGCATCCTGGGGGGCTTTTATCAACATGGATGATGTGCGTAGTGCCGAGTTTCTGGCTTCACTGCCAATGGTAGATAAAAACAGGGTCGGTTGTTTGGGATTCTCGATGGGAGCCTACCGTTCCTGGATGCTGGCTGCGCTGACTGATTGTATAAAAGCATCCGCTTCCATCTGCTGGATGAATACCACAGAGCATCTGATGACGCTGACTAATAATCAGAATAAGGGCGGTTCCGCTTACTCCATGCTTATTCCAAACTTAAGGCGTTATCTGGATTATCCGCATACAGCAAGTATCGCATGTCCTAAACCCGCCCTTTTCTTCAATGGAAGCAAAGATAAGTTATTCCCGATAGAAGGAGTAAGAGATGCGTATCAAACGATGCGAACGGTATGGAACAGTCAACATGCCGGTGACAGGCTTGTGACTAAAATATGGGATGAGAAGCATTTCTTTAACAAAGAGATGCAGGAAGAGGTATTGGAGTTCTTTAACAAAGAAATGAGAAATAAAGATTAACGGTCAGTGATAACCTTATTAATAACAATCACTGACCGTTAACGGCCAATCGCTATTTCAGGTGTCTTTTTATCCAAAGTAAATGCCCATACTCCGTAGCTTCAGATGTCCAGTGTTCGTTAATAGGAGTGATTAGCGCTTCTTTTGGGCAATTCAACACATTATATACGATATAACTGGTAGTGGGCGGACAAGTATCATCATTGTATCCCCAAGTCATGTAAGTAGGAATTTTTATCCGGCGGGCAAAGTTTACTACATCATAATAAGCCATTGTATTCAGCTTATCGGCAGTATCCATACCTGCTACACGGAAGAAATGCGGATAACCTCCCGCTCTGCCAGCCTTATAGCCTGCCATATCGCTTAAAGCCGGATGATTGGCTACACACGCAGTTACCCGTGTATCCAGTCCGGCGGTAATCAATGCCAAAGCACCTCCCTGGCTACCCCCTTGCACAATGACATTCTTACCGTCCCATTCGGGTAAAGAAGTTAGAAAGTCAATACTGCGGACACATGCCAGATAAACGCGTCTCATGTAATAATTATCCTTATTATCCAGTCCGTTTGATAAATACCCGTTCTCTCTGCCGTTGAACGCATTACTGATTTCCTTGAACTCCGCTTCGGACATCTCCGGATTGAGTCCATGTATCTCCATCTCAAAACGGATACATCCCTGCTCTGCATAGTATTTATGACGAAGAGGGGCTTTGATGGTTTTGATTCCTGCACCCGGCGGGCAAAGTACTACTGGACAAGCACCTTTCTGCATATTCCGGGGACAGGTTAAATAGCCGTAAATACTTTGTCCCCGATTGTTCAACTGTAGTTTAACCAAGTAACAGTCTATCTTGTCGGTAGAATACTTTTCAACCCGCTCTTTCGTATACAACAAAGGGAAAGTTGCAATTTCAGACTTACTCTTATCCCAGAATTCATCGAAATCGGCAGGCATCTTCGTATAAGGTTGAAGTTTATCGGGTGAGAAACCTACCTTTACATGATGTTTATAAGTTTTTCCAGCGATAGTAGCCTGTAAACGGCAATCCCGGAATCCGGGTTGCTTCATTGTGCCGATAGTAACAACGGCTCTACCATTCTTCAACGTAACAGAGCCTTTCGTATCCGAAGGCATCATGTCATCTCCAAGTTCATAACAGACAGTTACACCATCCTGCGGGATGCCGTACTTATAGAATTGTACTTCTACGGTAGCTTTCTCCCCTGTCTGATAGAGCCAATCGGCATGATTGGGTACGGTAACCCAAAGTACATCGCTCCTGTAAGGATAATTTTCCGCACTGGCAGTCAATGCCAAACCCAATAGCAGAGTAAGAACACCCAATATTGTTTTATTCTTTACCATGTCAGAATTGTTTTATCAATCAACGTTTAATGTTTACCAATGCATTGCCGTTAGCAATCGGATTCCAACCGTCAGTACCGGCAAGAACGGACTCTATTTCATATCCTTCCGTATCTTTCAACTGATGGGAGAAAGCAGCGCGTGCTTTAGGATTAGCACCCGGGCCATAGCTGTCATACTCTGCATAGAAAACGGTTTTCTCAGCATCTTTCTTATTCCAGTTATGCCAACCGACCGGAAGAATATGCTTTCCTAAATCGCAATGAATGAACACAGCCTGAGCAAAAGGACGCCACGGACGGGACAAATAAACATTCTTCACGTTGGCATCCGCTGTTAATTTGCAGTCATAAAATACATAGCCGTATTTCTGTCCTTCATCGGTAGAAGGAGCCGTGACATACCCGTCACGTTTACTATGAATATGGCAACGGTTGAATCCCGCCGTAGACCAACCGAATATAAAATCGACCGTACCCTCTATATAACAATCTTCATAATACTGCCTCACTCCCTTCCCATACGTATAGAGTGTATCTTGAAATCCGAGAAAACGGCAGTTCTTGAAATAAGCACGGTCGGCACTGACAAAACAGGCAACCGCCTGCCCTACCGGACCGGATGTATTCTCGAACGTGATATTCTCCACATAAAAATCGGGCGCATAGATATAACAGGAAGATGAACCGGACGTACCTTTGTTCTCTCCAAAGAGATTCTGTTTATTGGCATAGTCGTCATAGGATATGACAGCTCCTTCCTGTCCTATCAAAGAGATATTAATCTTACTTTCGGGCACAATCAGTTTTTCTTTATATACGCCTTTACGCACCAATATCGTGGTGCGTACATTTTTACGGAAATCGGGTACGGCATTAATAGCTTCCTGTACAGTAAAGAAATCGCCACTGCCATCCTGAGCTACCACGAAATCATAATGGCGGACATATTTTGCCAATTCCGGCACTTCTTTGGCAATGGCATCTACTGTAATACCGGCTATGACACGTGCACCGTATATATTGAGGTGAGTATTGTCTTCACGACCTTTAGGCATGGCAGCAATTGTGTTGGCGGGCACCCACATAAAGAGTTTCTTCGATTCTTTCGGTCCCAAGCCTTCTACCAAATCGTGGGTGAGTTTGTTCATATCAATAAAAGGAACATTCAACTCCTTTGCTACATTGCGCGGAGAATCCAGATATGCTCCGTGCGTATCAATCAGTTTGTCTCCTTCCACCACATTCTTTTCCTGAGAGGCGTCTTGCTTGGCATCAGGATTGATTCCCTTGCGAATATCATCCTGAAGAATAGCTTCCGCTACGGCTTTATTATCGGCCGTACCAAAGTTACGGCGCACAATGGAGTTGAACAGAACAGGAATACCGCACGAGTCTCATTAACAAACTTACGCAGGTTGGCATCAAAGGTTGTTCCCGGGTCTGTATGGCGGTCGGCTTTGGGCTTTTCGTCGTTGTGCCCGAACTGAATAAAAACATAATCGCCTTTCTTTATCAGTGAAAGCACTTTGTCCCAGCGCCCCTCATCGATAAAACTCTTGGAACTGCGTCCGTTCATGGCATGATTATCCACCCGTATGTCTTCAGAAAAGAAACCGGGCAGGACATGCCCCCACCCTCTTTCGGGATTACCGCCCACCAACGACTTATTTGACATCGTAGAATCACCAATCATAAAAATGGTAATTACCGGCTTATCGGCCTTGAAAGCGGAACACAAGAAAAAAGCTGCCAACAGCAGAATCAATTTACTTTTCATGGTTTTTCAAACTTATTATTTATCGCTATATTTGTATCAGTAAAATTATCATTCACACAATGAAAAGAACAAGAAGCAATGCGTTTATTCTCGAAAACGAGAAAGCATGGGAACCCGCCGGAGAGGGCGTTGTTCGTCAGATTTTGGGGTACGACGGTCAGGTAATGCTCGTCAAGGTTAAATTTGAACAAGGTGCAGTAGGTACACCGCATACCCATTATCATACTCAAACAACTTATGTGGCAAGCGGTAAATTTGAATTCACGGTTAACGGTGAAAAACAAATCGTATCGGCTGGCGACGGTGTTTATATCGAACCGGATGCCGAACATGGATGCACTTGTCTGGAAGCCGGTATATTAATCGACTGCTTCAGTCCTATGAGAGCGGATTTTCTGAAACCGTAAGTTTATCTTACGGTTTCCATTCACTGCATATCTTGAAAAGATAATCCGGTTCCTCATATTTTGCAACATCCTTCCGGGTCAGTTGCTTTACCCATTTTACCCGATTTGTATTATCAGCCCCCTCTCCCGTATTACCATATTCAGCATAACGGGCTGTTTTTTCATTCTCCGGATTACGCCAATTATCCCATCCTGCCGGACAGATATGTTTACCCATCTCGCAGTTAATGAACACTGTAGCTGCATAGGGACGCCACGGACGCCCCAAATAAACCTTATCAACGTCCGGTGCGGCAGTCAGCTTACAGTTCTTAAAAACATATCCCACTTCAATGTCTTTCGGAGTGGAAGCTGCCGTGATGTACGAATTGGCTTTACTATGAATCGTGCAATTATGGAACAATGCCGTAGAAGGACCGAAAATAAAATCGGTAGTACCTTCAATATAACAATTCAGGAAGCAGAGACGAGTACCTTTTGCACCGGTGTAAATAGTATCCTGATTGCCCAAAAAGCGACAATTGATAAAGACCAAGCGGTCACCTTCCGTATGAAGCGCAACTGCCTGCCCCAGCCGTGCAGCATTATTCTCTATCGTCAAGTTCTTAAAAGTGATGGAACTTCCTTCCACTTTCAAAGTATAGGTACGGAAAGTTCCCATCTTTTTTATATTGGCATGATCATCGTAGGTGATAATCGTATTTTCTACATTTTCACCGATGAAATCGACGTTTTCCAACCAAGAAGGAAGAATAACCTTTTCCTTATATACACCCTTTTTAACCAAAACTGTCACCTTATAATCCATAAAGGCGCGGATACCCTCCATTGCTTCGGTCAGCGTACGGTAATCTCCCGTGCCGTCACGGGCTACAACAATCGTATCTTTCCACTGCTGCGCCGCGGATAACGAACCGACCCCGCAAAGCAGGGTTATTATAAAACTACACAGTGCTTTCATAGTTACTTTCGCTATCATTTCCGGTTAACAATCACTTTCACGTCCTGAAGACGTTCCCACTCCAATGATGCAAGAATAAACGGACCTACAGCTTTGGGGTCATTGTTGCGGATAGTTTCATTGATATAATAATCATAATCTCCCGAACGATAGACCTTTCCGCCAAGTCCTGCTACGGCACAAGCCTTTGTGATGCTTACCACACCATTCTTATCCACTTCTATAAAGTTGTCAAGGATGCCCTTATATCCTTTAACTGCCACTTCCAGATAGGATTTGTCAATGTACCCTTTACGCACACCCTTGAACAGAGAATATACAAACATAGTAGAACAGGAAGATTCCAGATAATTACCCGGCGCTCCACTCTTGTCCAACACTTGATACCACAAACCGGTCTTGGAATCTTGCAAACGCTTTATCTGAGAAGCTATTTTATTAAAGATAACCAACATGGAATCACGGCCCGCTTCATGTTTCGGAATGAAATCCAAAGCATCTACAAAGGCCATGGCATACCAGCCCATAGCGCGTCCCCAGCTATGCTTTGATTGTCCGGTAACAGGATCGGCCCAACGTTCTTTACGGCTTACGTCACAAGCATGACGGTACACATCATTTTTCGGGTCGTAAGTATGACGGGCCGCCATCAGGAATTGATTGATAACATCCGCATAATCGTCTACCTGATTGTTACGGAAAGCATATTCCGCATAGAAAGGCGCTCCCATATAAATACCATCCAGCCATACCTGATTCGGATAAATCTTCTTATGCCAAAAGCCGCCGTCAGCATTCCGGGGATGCTCATCGAGCTGACTTCTCATCAATGCAAGCGCTTTCTTATATTTCTCATCTTTCGTCTGTTCATAGATGCGGAATATAAATTTACCGGAGTTTATACGGTCAAGGCTATACTCCTCACGTTTGTACATTTTGATAGTACCATCTGCATTTACCATTGTATCGGCATAAGCCAAAGCATAATCATAGATTTTCCGATTACCGTAGCGGTCATACACATCCAGCATGGATTGCAATTCCAGCCCGTGACAGTAATCCCATTTCAATTTAGGCTGAAAGTCCAACTGCCAGGATTCCGGACAACGAATCATTTCGGACTCCACCATACGTACCGACCACGGCAAGTTTGAATCCACGCGCTGTGCAAACATGCTTAAAGGAGAAAGCAACAATAAACCGGATAGAATAAAATTACAAATAAAGTTCTTTTTCATGTAGTTGTTCTTTTTGGGTATTAGACCTTATAATTTTTCACGAAACAAAAGTAGATGTTTCTTTCCAAACACCTGTGCACTTTTTGGCGCAGAGGGTGCATTTTTTGATTTTCGTGTACGGAAACGAACAAATTTGTGCACGATAACGACAAATTTGTCCAAAATCATCCTTATTTACTATTTATTATGCCTTTACAGTTTGATTAATTAGGAAAAGGTCTTATTTTTGACCCCGATTTTCAATTCGTACTATTGTAAAACATAATCATTTATCAATTAAATCACATAAAGAATGGAACAAGTTTTCGGTTACATCATCGCTTTGGGAGCGTCTGTAATGATGCCTATTATTTTTACAATCATAGGCATGTGCATCGGTATGAAATTTGGCAAGGCTCTGAAATCAGGTCTCTTTGTCGGAGTCGGTTTTGTGGGCTTAGGCGTAGTTACCGCCCTGCTGACAACAAATTTTAATTCTCCTCTGAAAGCCATATCCGATTTGTATCACCTGCAACTGAACGTATTCGATATGGGATGGCCTGCCGCCGCTGCCGTAGCTTATAATACCGCTGTTGGTGCGCTTATCATTCCTATCTGCTTAGGCGTCAATTTCCTGATGCTTATCACCAAGACCACACGTACTGTAAACATAGACTTGTGGAACTATTGGCACTTCGCCTTCATCGGTGCTGTGGCTTATTTTGTTACCGGCCAGAATCTGGCATGGGGCTATTTCGCCGCTATCATCTGCTACATTATTACATTGGTCTGCGCAGACCTTACTGCAGAAAAATTCCAAAAGTTCTATGATTTGGACGGTATCTCTATTCCCCAGCCTTTCTGCCAGAGTTTCACACCGTTTGCCATACTTATCAATAAGGCATTAGATAAAATTCCCGGTTTCTCCAAGCTGGAAATCGATGCAGAAGGCATGAAGAAAAAGTTCGGTGTAATAGGTGAACCGCTGGTATTGGGAGTTATCGTAGGTATGCTGATAGGCTGGGCAGCCCAACTCGACATCAAGAAAGTTCTCTTCCTGGGTATCACAATGGGAGCCGTAATGGAACTCATCCCCCGCATCACTTCTCTGTTTATCGAAGGATTGAAGCCTATCTCCGAAAAGACTTCGGAACTGGTAAAAGCTAAATTCAACGGTAAGAAAGTACATATCGGTATGAGCCCGGCATTGGTTATCGGCCACCCCGCTACATTGGTGGCATCGGTTATCCTGATTCCCGTTATCCTGGCACTTGCCGTATTCCTGCCGGGTAATCAGTTCCTGCCATTGGCCTCACTTGCAGGTATGTTCTATCTGTTTCCGATGATATTGCCCTTTACTAAAGGGAATGTATTGAAGACACTTATTATCGGTCTTATCACTCTTATTTTAGGTTTGTATTTCGTAACCGATATGGCACCGGACTTCACGCTGGCAGCCAATCAGGTATATGCCGAAACACACGATCCTACGGCACACATTCCTGAAGGATTTGATGGCGGTTCCATCGACTTTGCCGCTTCTTTCTTCGGCTGGACTATATATAGAGGTGTAAAACTCTCGTATGTAGGTGCTGCACTGCTGGTACTGGTAGCGATAACCATGATGTTCATCAACCGTCGCATCATTGTCCGCAGTGAAAAAGAAGCTAAAGAGAGTGCTAAATAAAAAAGCAATCATTAAGCATATTAATATTTAAAGTTTATATCAGACATGAAAAAATTAGCAATTGCCCTGATGTTGGGTGCAGCCGCAGTTACGGCTTCCGCCCAAGTAAATTACACTGTGCAGACAGCCTGCCATCCATTGGACGTAAAGCATTATGACACACAACGTCTCCGTAGCTCTTTTATGATGAGCAAAGTAATGGCTCCGGACGAAATCAATGTTACTTACACCCTCTATGACCGTTTGATTTACGGAGGTGCAATGCCTGTAAACAAAGTATTGAAACTGGAGACTTTCCGTGAGTTGGGTCCTGAAATCACTTACTTCCTCGAACGTCGCGAGTTGGGTGTTATCAACACCGGTGGCGATGGAGTAGTTACCGTAGACGGTAAAGAATACCCCATGAAGTATAAAGAAGCTCTTTATGTAGGTTGTGGCAATAAAGAAGTAACTTTCAAGAGCAACGATGCTGCCAACCCTGCCAAATTCTATATCAACTCGGCTCCGGCTTACAAACCTTACGTTACTCAGTTGATTACAACCGATGCCAAACTTCAAAAGGCCAATCCTAAAAAATATGCTTTGGGCATTTCCGACCATTACGGAAAAATGGAAGACAGCAACGACCGTATCGTAAACCAGCTGATTGTAAAAGATGTTTTGGAAAGAGTGAAAAACGGCGGTACAAACCAATTACAGATGGGACTTACCGAGCTTGCTCCGGGTTCTGTATGGAATACCATGCCTGCCCATACTCACACACGTCGTATGGAAGCCTATTACTACTTCAACCTGGCTCCGGGAAATGCAATTTGCCACTTAATGGGTGAGCCTCAAGAAGAACGCCTGATTTGGTTACACAACGAGCAGGCCATCACTTCTCCCGAATGGAGCATCCACGCAGCTGCAGGCACCAGCAACTATACTTTCATCTGGGGTATGGGAGGTGAGAACCTGAAGTACAGCGACAAAGATGAAATCAAATACACAGATATGAAATAATATCCGTAGATAAGAAAATAGGCATGGTTGTTCTCAACTATGCCTATTTTTGTCATTTTCTCCATGATTTCTACCAAATATTACACATACACATAACACAAGAACGCGTATTTTTGCGACATTATAAATTAAATCTATTATCATGAGTACAAATCAGAACACATTGGGCAAAATGTCTAACTATCGCTGGACAATTTGCGCCATGTTATTCTTCGCGACAACAGTTAATTATCTCGACCGACAAGTATTATCACTTACCTGGAAAGATTTTATCGCCCCGGAATTCCATTGGACAGATGCCGATTATGGAGATATCACAGCCGTATTTTCCATAGTATATGCCATTGCAAACTTATTTGCCGGACGCTTCATCGATTGGTTAGGAACCAAAAAAGGTTATCTCTGGGCTATCTTCGTATGGTCATTAGGAGCTTGCCTGCATGCCGTTTGCGGATGGGCAACCGAACATGTAGTGGGCATTCATGACGCCGCAGCCATGATTTCTGCAACAGGCGCCGTAGCATCGACTATTGCCATTACCAGTGTTTACTTTTTCATCGCTGCCCGTGTGATATTGAGTGTCGGTGAAGCCGGAAACTTCCCCGCAGCAATTAAAGTCACCGCCGAGTATTTCCCGAAAAAAGACCGTGCATTCTCGACTTCCATTTTCAATGCCGGCGCCACAGTAGGTGCTTTAATAGCTCCTGTTACCATCCCCTCTTTAGCACGGTACTTCCAAAGCATCGGTGTAGGCAACGGCTGGGAAATGGCGTTCATCGTCATCGGTGGATTAGGCTTCGTCTGGATGGGCATGTGGATGTTCATGTATAAGAAACCTCATGAAAACCCGCGCGTCAATGCAGCAGAAATTGCTTATATCGAACAAGATAAACTCAGAGAAGAAGACAAGGCTGTCTCTGAAAAACCTGAAAGAAAGATGTCATTTATAGAATGTCTCCAATACCCTCAGGCATGGGCTTTTGCCATCGGCAAATTCATGACCGACGGTGTATGGTGGTTCTTCCTGTTTTGGACTCCGGCCTACATCTCCGATGTCTACGGATTCTCTTCGGACAGCGGAACGGCACAGTTGCTGATATTCGTACTTTATGCCATTACCATGCTGTCTATCTATGGTGGAAAACTGCCTACCATCATCATAAACAAAACCGGTATGAATCCGTATGCAGCCCGCATGCGAGCCATGTTCATCTTTGCTTTGTTCCCGTTACTCGCACTATTTGCACAACCGTTAGGAGAATACTCCTATTGGTATCCGATTATCATTATAGGTATTGCCGGAGCAGCTCACCAATCCTGGTCTGCCAACATCTACTCCGTAGTGGGCGATATGTTCCCCAAAAGTGCAGTAGCTACCATTACCGGATTGGGAGGTATGGCGGGCGGTATCGGCTCGTTCCTCATCAACAAAGGCTCGGGCACACTGTTTACTTACGCTGATGAAACCCAGATGATGTTCATGGGATTCGAAGGCAAGGCAGCCGGATACTTCATCATATTCTGCATCTGTGCCGTTGCTTACCTTATCGGCTGGTGCATCATGAAGCTTCTGGTACCGAAATACAAACCCATCGTACTGAACTGATACAGACAGAATATATAGATATAAAAAAAAGCTCTTTCGCATGAAAGAGCTTTTTTTTATATCCTCTTGGCAATATAAGATTTGTCGGTAAATTCTGAGAGAACAAGAATTAAGGGATAAAAAAAAGGGAAGTCTCACG
>ENA-OPSR01000217-OPSR01000217.1-human-gut-metagenome-genome-assembly--contig:-NODE-217-length-27119-cov-8.309895_pt1 | contig 27119 bp, 37 predicted proteins | sample MGYA00241459_ERZ501910 | MGnify/ENA primary metagenome ERZ501910 (study PRJEB25962, sample SAMEA2042504) | human gut metagenome | biome: human gut; feature: human-associated habitat; material: faeces...
GAAGATATCACACTCGAAAACTAGAATTCCAGAAAAATAACAAAATAAACTAAGGTCCTAAGAGTAAAAAAAATAATGAAAATAGACATCTTTTTTTAGTGCGCCCAAAAAGGCAGTAAGGTTAGATGTGTATTTTCATTTTTTATTTATGTAAAAGCTAATCAAACAAAAAGAAAGGAGTTGAACTCCATAAGTAATAAAATTTACTTATTCGTTACAGCTCCTTAATTATTATCCAAATGATTGTCTTTAATGTATTGCTTAACTTCCTCGACTGAGATTTCTGCAAATGATGCAATCTCTTCTAAAGACTGATTTTGTTTTAAGCCATAAGATATAATTTTAATTCTCCATTTTTCTTTCTCTTCCTCTTTGCCTTGAGACAAGCCTTGAGATAACCCTTGAGACAAGCCTTGCTCTTTACCTTTTAGAAAAATGCTATTATATTTTAATTCCATTTTGCTTCGACCTCCTTCTGTATTTTTTATGAGATTCATTTTGTTTCTAAATGAAGTATACCATATTTTGTCTGGTTCTGATTCATTCAAATCATTAAACAAATATTTTAAATCATTCATTTTATCATCTAACTCATATCCAAATTTGTAATTTAAGTTTACAAACAAGATATGTCGACCATCTTCTAACACTTTGTCATTCTCGATTTCCTTCATGATAAAATGATATATTGGTTTTTCATTTTGTTTAAAAATAGGTCCCTGCAATAAGAATATTACATAGTTTTCTTTCAAATGATTATAGTCGCTTCCTTTATTCAAAGACTTAGTATCCAAAGCACTTGAATAATATCTTGCCCGTTTTATTTCATTATTTTGGATTCTATTTTGAATTTCTATATCATATAAATTCCCTTTTTTATCTTGAGCTAAAATATCAAAAGTACTCTCTTTATTAAGACTCACAGCTGTTTTCTGTGCTTCACAAGATAAAGCTACTAAATCATCACGATTCAACAATACTTGTATCAGGGTTGTTGCAAGTTCCGTATCTCCGTCAAATGCATAACTCATAAAAGAATCCGTACAGAATGTACATTTATCTAAATAATCTTGAAAATCACTCATTATTCTTATCCTCCAATCTATTGTCACCGAATCAATCATAACAATGTGACAAAAATGCTTTTTGAGCTTGATTATATAATCTCTTCAATCGAGCGTTTTTTTCAAATTCATCCACATCAATACCACACACCTCTAAAATCTTCATATCGCTATGAGTAATATCATATTCATGATTACCCATTTCATACTCAAACATTTCGAGTACATAATTATCATCTTTCATTGCTTCTTTTTCTTCTCTATCAAATCTTTTCAGCATCTCACTCAAAGCTGTACTATCTGACTTTCTATAAAATCCACCACCATCAAAACTGTAAACCTTATTTGTTTGGTTAGGTTTTAAACCTAACGTTTTCATTCCTTCATCAAATTGTTTTCGATTAAATGCAAAGAACATAGGAAATTCATTAAACTCCTTTTGATGCTTCCATTTCAATTCCAAATACGACATAAAATTAACCTCCTTGGCATATCGCCTTTACAATTTCTTCGTATCGTACTTTTAGAGGAATACAACTGGCAAACAAAGTGAGACGCCGTAGGGCAACAGTTGTGTGGATCTGAAAGTACGATATCCAAATAAAGAAAATAAAAACAATAAAGACAATAGAATCCGCAGCTATTTGCGTAAAAAAAAGGATGGCAGTACTGCCACCTAATAAATTAATTAAATATAATATCATATCTTTTCAAAAGCCAATCGGGTAAAATCTCATCCTTGTTCATAGAATTATAACGTTCCATCTCTTCATCAGTAAAATAGTTACCTGTTGCAATCAGCTTTTCTATGCGTAAACTTATATCTGTCCATGAAAATGTTTTTAATTCCGCATCTTTGAATAGTGATGATGAATCTTTAGATGAAACACATACAGTCAAACCTTTTGAATCATGGTCAATAAATCCGTGGTCTTGGTTTTGATTCTTGAAATCATAGCTTCTTCCTCCAATACCATATTCGTTTTTTAAGAATTTAGCTCTATCCGCTAACGAAAAATCATATTGTGTGAAAAAGCTATAGATTCTCTCCTTCCCTCCAGATATACCTGAACCAAGTTGCAATATACGATTCATACATTCTTTTGACCAGACATCATTTCTATATATTTCTTTTTCATGAAAAACGTCATCGCAAATATCAAATAAATTCACCTCTGTATAATGTTCATAGTACATATATTTGAAACCTCCCTATATTTAGCAAAGCGTATTGGATGGCAGTACTGCCATCTTGAATAGTTAACAGTCTATATAAAATATATTATTGTCTCCTGACTCTGTTATTTTGGATTTGATACATGATTTTACATAATTAATATCCTTTTTACTAAGTCCAAACCAATCGCCATAATTATCAAACTTAATAAACAGAATATTTCCTTTTAAAACATCTTTAATTTGACCGCCATCCATTAAATATAATGTGTTATCAAAATTAAGAGATTCCCTGTTTTTATTGGTAAGGACTAAAATATTTTTTCTCATAAGCTTCCTTATAGTGTAAACAGATTGCACCGTTCCTTCTACAATCTGTTCACATTCATCTAAACTAATATGTGATTTATTCAAATCCACTGTATTATAAATACCATTTGGTTTTAAAATTAATACATTCATAATCAATCATCCTTTTTACATCATACTGCGAAGTTTCCATTCGCCAACTGCTAAAAGTATAAAGATGATTATGATTGATAAGAAAAATGCTAATACAAAATCCTTTAAATACTCTCTATTCAAACGAGTAACAAATAATTTTTGGATTGCCATTAAAAGTAATACCACATTTTGAGCAATCGTATTTGAAATTAAATAATCAATCATCATTAGATTTGCATTCTGCTTTTTTTGACGTTTCATGTTTTATCCCCCTTGGCTCATCGCCTTTACAATTTCTTCGTTTCGTACTTTTAGAGGAATACAACTGGCAAGTGAAACGAGACGCCGTAGGGCAACAGTTGTGTGAATCAAAAAGTACGATATCCAAATAAAGAAAATAAAAACAATAAAGACAATAGAAGCAGAGTAAAAAAAGGACTAGAATTAAACTAATCCTATGATAAATCATCAATCATGAATTTTAATTTATCCATACAATCCTCTAAATACTCTGTATCAAAAGCCAACAGTACTGAATCATTTGAAGAAAGATTTAATGCTTTGTTTATAGCGTTTTTTGCTCTCATTAATGCTTTACGTGTTTCGGCTTTGTTATCAACAGTGATAGCAGAAGAACTTTGTGTTACTGTCACTGTTGAAGATTGTTGAGTCATGCTCTGTTTTTTTATGTCTGATAAAATATCTTGGATAACTCTTTCGCCATAGCCAGTTTTTTTAGCAATCCATTCTCGTTTTTTTCCTTGTGGTTGTTGATTGATTGATACAAGATAATTCCAATAGTTATTTGCATAATAAATTTCACGAATTTTAGTCTCTTTATCTTTGACACGTTGTTGATTGTCAGTAACTATCAACATCTGCTCCATTTGATGTACATTTGGTTTTTCAATCAAGCTTGCTTTTAGTACTGGTTCGTATAAACCACGCTCTGCTAAATAACTAATTGCAAGATATCTTCTGTGCCCACCTACCAAAGTGTACTTTTTTCCATCATCAATAGATAAATCCTCATATAATGTTGCGTTTTCCAATTGACCAAATGATTCAATACTATCTGCTAGTTCCTTGATGTTTTGCTCCTCGTAAATATTATTAGGGTTTACACGAATATCAGATAAATTAATGTTACAAATTTCCATAATATAATCTCCTTAAGGACTTACCCATTGCCTTTACAATTTCTTCGTATCGTACTTTTAGAGAAACACAACTGGCAAGTGAAACGAGACGCCGTAGGGCAACGGTTGTGTGGATCTGAAAGTACGATATCTAAATAAGAAAAATAAAAACAATAAAGACAATAGAACTCGCTGCCATTTCCGTAAAAAAAAGGATGGCAGTACTGCCATCACGCTATTTAGTATGTTTAAATTCAAATAAAATATTTTCGACCTCCTCAACATCTAATGGTTCATTTGTTTCTGTATAATAATAAATGTGTCCATAATTAGCGATATGACATTTTGCTAGTTCTTGGTCATATTCATAATCACAAATTAAGCTCAAATCTGTTGTAATTTCAACAGGGGTATTTAGATATCTACTTATCCATTCCGTTTCATGATTTTTCATAATCACACTATCCTTTCCAATAAACATTAATTGTTTGAACTACTAACTCCAAAAAAATCTAATTGTTTATCATTCAATTCACAAGTTTCCCTCAAATATATCATTGCTTGTTCCTCATCATCTTGCATTAATCCATCAATTAAATTACTAACAAGTAAAATTAAATCCTGTTTTGTAAAATCATCATACGTCATAATGTATCCTCCTTGGCATATCGCCTTTACAATTTCTTCGTATCGTACTTTTAGGGGAATACAACTGGCAAGTGAAACGAGACGCCGTAGGGCAACGGTTGTGTGGATCTGAAAGTACGATATCCAGATAAGGAAAATAAAAGAAATAAAAGCAATAGAAATGGCATGTGATGTATAAAAAAGATGGTGAGATTACACCATCTAAAAATTAACCTTGTCTTACAACACCTCCAAATTTTGGCTCAAAAGAAATAGAACCAAACTCTGAGCAAATTTCATCTGTTCTATTCCATACATATGCCAATGCAAATCCATGTGATAAATCATATCTATCTGAATCCCATTCATCTTTGCAGTCGCTCACATAAAAGAAACTGTAACAATCTCCAAATGTAAAGTGGCTTAACTGTACATGATATACCATTGAATTAAATGTATTTTCAAATGAAGATATTTTATCCATTAAATATGTATATTGATTTGCATCATACAGTACCGCAGGAAAAAATTCATCCAGATATTCCGATAACATCAATTTCCCTTTTTTAAACGGTTTAATAACCATTCTATTGTCCACACCCATCATTTTTAATCTTTGAATAGCCTCTTGTTTTTTTTCATCATAACTAATTCTCGCCATATTAATCTCCTTTAGGACTTACCATCGCCTTTACAATTTCTTCGTATCGTACTTTTAGAGAAACACAACTGGCAAGTGAAACGAGACGCCGTAGGGCAACGGTTGTGTGGATCTGAAAGTACGATATCCAAATAAAGAAAATAAAAACAATAAAAACAATAGATACAATATAGTCTGGAGTGAAGTGGAAAGGTGGCAGTACTGCCATTCTTAAATCAAGAATGAACGATTATTGTTTCATCGTACTCTTCCAAACAGCCAGACAGCAATAATCTTCGATTTGAATGTAGGCCATAATCTAGATCGCACGTTGATAAAGTAACCATAGGTGAATCTGTATCTACTTCATCATTACAGTAAAGTGATTCATTTTTTAGTTTATCTATGGTTTCCTGTCTTTCCTCTCCAAAGTCTTTTGCATAAAACACAGACTCATTGTTTGATTTTGAATAACAGAAAACATTACATTTATAGTTTTGCTCTGGTGTAAGTAGATAGAAAACAGGATGGCTGTAAAAAAATGATTTTGATGAAAAGTTCTTTAGTAAAGTAAACATTCCTCCACCCTGAACAGAATGTCCATAAATAATATTGTTGTCATCTGAGAAGTCACTGTTCGTATTGCAGTCTAGAAATGCTGATCCCATATAGTTGTATCCCTTATAGATCGTATGATCTAAATAATAGGAGTTATTTGTCCCTTGTACTACTGGATAAGAAATCGCACAGTCTGGAACATATATCCAACCCACTATATCTGGATTGATAGCCTTTAATGCATTCCAATCAGGAGATAATATCTGTTCTCCGTTCTCATCTTTTTTCACAACACATTCTTTTTTTATCTTGTCTGTCTGTAATTCAACCTCATTATCTTCGTTGTAAATCAGCCAAGCCTGATAGGCACAGAAACCACCAACGCATAAGCAAATTATCAATATAATTCCATAGATCCACTTTTTCATATTTTCCTCTATTTCCCCTTTCACTCTATAAAAAAGACATCCAAGACTCCGTTGTTTTAAGACGGAGAGGGATGCCAGTTTGAATATATACATAAGCAGTACACTTATGTCAATTCCAGTTTAGTGTAGCATAACACGTAAGTCCTATAAGCACAAGCATACCCACAAAAATAAAACCTGTTTTTATATTAAAATCCTTGTCACTTATACATAAGTGTGCCAACCATCCAAATGACAGTGCAACAGAACCTAAAAACAGTAAACCTCTAAACAACATATTTATACATCCACTGTTTTTGATCCTTCATCAGCAGGTTTGAACTTAAAACAATCATATTTCTCAACCCTCTTTCTTTGTTAAGGCAATTCGCCTTAATTTTGTAATAATCATATGTATTGAACCTCTTTATGTTATATTTTATGTATTACTAGGAGGTATTACTAAATGCAATTTTTTAAAACATTACTAACTACTATTTTTACTATATTTACAACACTACTTATTTCGCGAAAATTTGGTATTGCATCTACTGATAAAGACGTATTGGAGAAACAATATATACTATATAATAGTTGGTATACAAAAATATCAAAAAATAAATATGATGAAACAATCAACAAAAAATTGGCTCAAAAGAACATTAATGACTTTATCGAACATATTAATATAGATTCTAATGTATATAATCTCATCACTCTTGAATTAAAATATTATCTAAAATTATTTATAGTCAATCCAAGTAAATATACTATTGATTTACAAAATCAATTTGACAAAGACTTTGATTACATTAAATACAAATTAGGCTATCCTACCACATTGAAAATGAAAAATATCATTAAAATAATCATGATATATTATTATTCAAATCTATTATGGATTTTATATCAAATCATCTATCTTCTATCTACTCCTATGAGCAAATTAGAACGGAATTCAGAAATATTTTTTGATGGAATCATTTTTATTTCTATACTTATAGCAAAAACATATTTATTGACCAAACATTCTTATGAAAAAGCATGTAAAGCAGAACTTATGAAAACAATTAACTTTTCAATTAATCATTTTAAAGAAAAAATACATACAAAATACGAGCCAAATAATAGAAATAATCCCTGAAATTCTAAAGCAATTTCTCTCAGAATTTTCATTTTTAAAAGGAACAAACCAATATAAAATCTCAGCAATAACCTCAATTATTGTTAATACTACCAAAACAGTTTTTCTTGCATCCATCATTCTACACCTCAGAAACTACTTTCTCACCATCATATTTTGGATTTATTTGAATACAACTTTGCCATTGTTTATCCATTGTGTCACTCCTTACCATAAAAACATTTGTTTATCCCTATCCAGATTTATATATTTCATTTAATTTGTGACAGGTTTTATAAATTTTCTACCTTTTCCCGACCCAGATTTTGCAATACAATAGTTAGGAGACAGTTTAATTTTTTTAAAAATTATCCCTCCAATTTCTAAGAAAACATGGCCGTTACCTATAACATAATTCCCGTAACAGTAACCAGACATTTGTTTATTTCTATTAAAATTCAATATTGCTAATTTGGATTTAATTATTTCGATTTCATTTCTAGTGCAGTATTTTTTAAAATCTAATGTATATATGAGGCCCTCGTCCATTACACTTGCTTCTACCTCATATAGAAATAAAATTCTTTTTGTCGTTATGTATACATTGCAATCATTTAATTTATTCGCATTTATTTTTTTCACCCTTCATCTCATCACCTTTCAACGTGGCAGTACTGCCATTTTTTGTTTTACAAATTCAAAAGTGTATTTATTTCTTTTTAACAAAGTAAAATGCAGCGAATAATTTTAGCACTGAAAACAAAAAACACAATACAAACGCAAATTTAAAAAGCGGAAAGAAGATAGAAGCAAAATCATTTGCAGTCATGAAAGTATTCATTAATAGTATTCCTAAAGCCAACATAACAGCTGAAACAACCACTTCAAAAAATAAAGGTATACTAAAATCATCAACCGCAACGATTGTAACACTAAAGCAACCTAAAAGAATAAACATTAAAAAGCCTGTGACACTCAACGAAAAAGACACTATATCTGGATTTGGAATATTCACACTTAATATTCTTTCTAGAGAATAAGCACCCATTTTCAAACACAAGAAAACAAGAAATGCTATAGCTGCCATAGACAATACAATAAAACAAATACTTTTCACCATATTAAGTGCTATATATGCCGTAAGTTTTAAAAATTTGCTTGACGTAGGCTTATCGTAAATATCCTCTACATATTCATATAATTTAGAGGATCTTATATCTTCTTGTAATGTATTAGTATTCCGAATTTCTAGTTCGTCACTTCTTATATATTTTGTTTCTATTTCCTTACCTATAGTTCTTCCGTAGGCATTTAATTCATCTTTCATTTAATTCCTCATTTCTTTATTAAGTCAATGCGTCTTAATTTATTTTCTCTCCACTGTTTTTTTTAAATTTTTACCAGATACACAATGACATAAACACATTCTGGAATCGATTGCTTTAATTTGATATTTAGGTATATATAAAAATAAATCCTTGTGATGAAAATCAATCAAGCCATTTAATAAAGTTTTATTTACTAAATCATTTTGCATTGAATATAAACATTCAAAAGAAGGAGTGAATTTTAATAAATGTGCTTGATAAGATTTATTAGGTCTATAGCATTTAAAAGTAACGATATAATTGAAATCTTTTTCTAAAGACTCAATACTAGTAATTTCTACATCAATTTTTTTAAAATAACATCCATGTTTCTTCTTTCTTAATCTTTTTTTCATCCTATCACCTTCCTACGTGGCAGCACTGCCATCATTTTTTATCCAAACAGATTTGAATAGGTTAAAACATACGCAAAAAATAAAGTAGAAAAATAAACATTGCTATTAAAAAAGAGATAAAACCAACAATTAATAATATAGTTTTAAAATTCATAAATCTGTCGTCAAAAAAGATATATAAAAATCCAAATAGTGCTATACATCCCATTGCACTATACAAAAAGTAAATTTCAGACATGCACATCACACCTCAACAACTGTTTTCTCATCAGCAGGTTTGAACTTAAAACGACCATTTTTATCAACTCTCTTTCTTTGTTAAGGCAAATTGCCTTAATTTTTAAATTGCCACATTTTTGGAACAAATATTTGGTATATTTAATTTGTATTTATTAGGAGGTAATATAAAATGCAATTCATACAATCTATTATTTTAATTGTTGCTACAACAATTGTTACAAATCTTTTCACACGTAAATTTTATATCTCGGATAAGGACAGAATAATCAAAGAAAAACAATTTAAAATTTACGAGGGGCTCTATATAAATATTGTTAAAAATCGTGTTAATGAACCAATACTTCCATGTTTAGCAAAGAAAAATATATATCATCTCATCAATACTCTTATTACAAACGAGAATTTATACAATTTTCTAAACCCTCTCTTATACGAACAGTTAACATCATTAAAAGATCAAAAAATCAGTGACTCTGATGTTGCTGATATTAAAAATCAAATTGAAGAAGATTTAGAAAATATCAAATATAGCTTAGGATACCCTTGCAAGCTTAAATATAAAAGACGTTATGAGCGTTATGCATTTTATATACTAAATTGTGGGTATTTAATATATTCAATTCAATACAATTTAAAGCCTTTAAAGGATATAAAAAACACAGAAATATTTTGGTATTTAACATATATTCAATTCTTTCTAGTTTGTTTTGTAGCATTTTTAATTTTTTCATTAACAAAATATTTGATATATAACAAGAAACTCAAAGCGTGTGTAAAATCGATAAAAATACGTAGCAGAGAATCAAAAAATCAATAATAATTAAAGATAATTTAATTAAAATAAATTTATCTGGATCAAATAGCTCTTCTAACAGCAATAGAATAATCATGGATCCCATAAATATATAAAATAAATAATCAAGTAACATTTTTTTACACCTCAGAAACTACTTTCTCATCAGCAGGTTTGAATTTAAACATATAATAATCATCTTTATCAACTCTCTTTCTTTGTTAAGGCAAATTGCCTTAATTTTTAAATTGTCACATTTTGGAACATATATTTGGTATATTTAATTTGTATTTATTAGGAGGTACTTTATGAATCAAATATTCACAGAAATCATTGCTAAAATTAAGGATATACCATTGTACGAAGCCATATTATTTCTACTTTATTTCAGTTTCTCTTTACAATTTAACTTATTTGGCATCAAATACATAATCATAATAATATTTCTCGAATTTATTTGTTGTGTTTGTAAAAATCTATTTGGGAATGATTTATCTCATGAATCTAGTGAGGAATTTTATTGTTTAATGCTAATCATCTTTTTATTTGGAATCATAATGAACAACATACAATTTCATTCATTTAAATGGTTACGCATTGCTTTGAATAAATTATTTTCTATCAAGATAGAAAAAGTAAGAGTACTAACCAAATATCTAGATACTATTTTTAAAACAATTATTGGATATCAATCAACTAGTATCATCGTTTATGAAGCGTTTCATTCAGAGCAATTGAATGCAACACTTACCGCACTTGTTGAAAAATTATTCACAACATTCTTTCTTTATATAGCATTGGTTTTTTTTAGTTGGCAATAATAAGTATTACAAAAACGATCATTGTTAGTAAAGGTAAAAAATAGAACCAAATTGGATATTTTTTAATTCGACAATTTTTGCTACTAAATGCATTTAATAATGAAATTATCGAAAAAGCGAGTAAGACCAAACCAATACACATATTTTGTTTAATTGACTTCTGGATATGGATATTAATATCAAAGAAATAATTTAGAATTATTATTGTTGCACTTCCAACACAAGTTAATATTAGCAACCATTTTAAATACCCTTTTTCTTTCTCATCTAATAAATCAATCCAAGATTTTTTTTCTTTCATCTCATCACCTTCCTACGTGGCAGCACTGCCACGTTTTCTTTTATTCAAAAGGTTTCTCATATTTATAAAGAAATATATACGTGTGACAATCAACTATATCAAAAGCAAAATGGAAGAGTGATTGCAAAACATAGAACAAAAAACATACACAAAAGTAATAGAAAAGCTTTGATTTTCATTAAATGTTCATCCCATATTAAGCATAATATTCCAAATACTATTAGACACGAAAATGCACTATACAAAAAATAAATTACATCGAACACTCTACACCTCAGAAACTACTTTCTCATCAGCAGGTTTGAATTTATACTGCTGAATCTTTTCACCATTTTCATAATAGATGGTGTTTTTTCTTTTTGTATTTTTGTATTTCAACTTTTTCACATTTACTTTTGAATCATCGGCACTGATATTTGTTATATTCAATCCACTGTCCCTAGAATATAAACTCAAGTCTGATAGCAACGAACTTTCCAACACAGAACCATTCGGTACTGCAAATACTACATCAGGATACATAGCTTTAAATGCCTGAAAGGTAGTTCGGTAAATATGGATATATCCATAATCTCCATTGCTCAGCGTATAATTTCCTTCGCTGATCCACAGATTTGTTCCGTCAAAAGCTTCAACGAAACCTACATGACCATATTGAGGATAAAGCGTGTTTGCCTGAGCTGAAAACACTGCACCTCCGCTTGGTGTACTGCTTAAACTAAATTTATCGCTATGAACAGCAACTATCTCTCTGGCATTGTCTTTCCCATTGCCAAAAGCACCACTTGAAAAGCCATAGACCTGATAAAATCTAGACCATGCATAATACGTACACTGTGGCATTGCAAATGGATTGCCCACCAAAATAAATTTACTCCAGTCTTTTGTCAGCAACGATTCATATTTCAGTGCATTTTTAACGGAACTGATATATCCTGTCGATACAGTTTGGTTAGTTGAAACATCAACCTTTTCATTACCCTCATTCTCATCAGGAATAATTGTGATCGTTCCTGTTGATGTCTCAGGCTTGCCAGGTTTTTCTATACCTTCCGTTTGATTATTGTTATCTGGATTGGATATATCTGGTTTATCTGTTGTACCGCCATCCTCTTTAGGTGGCTGTGGCTCAGGTGTTGGAGCTGGAGTCACTGGCTCTGTCGGCTCAGATGGTTCTGGATCAGGAGTTACTTCCGTATCATTACCATCTGTAGTAGGTGGAGTTTCAACCTGCATATTACATACGTGGCTTGCATCCACTATAGTTCCATCTTCGTTGTATTCGACATTACCGATGTAATACGTGTTGTGATCTGTATTAATTCTGGTTTCATCCGCTTTGACAGTGGATGTCATTCCAGAAAGAATCAATGTACCTGTAAGTATACAGGCAGATAATTTATTTAACGTGTGCATTTTCTCGACCTTCTTTCTTTAAGGCAAATTGCCTTAATCGTTTAATTTACGTCCAATTAGTTCATCTAATGAAATATCAAAGTAATTTGCAATTTTTATTAAAGTGCTTATCCTTGGATCATTCTTTTTACCATTTTCAATATCACTGATTTCGCCACTAGACATATTTATTTCTTTGCCCAATTTATCCATTGACAAATTGTTGATTTTTCGTAGTTCTTTTAATTTTGTTTTCATAATTTCCTTTCTGACACTCGCATAAGTGAGTATAATAGTATTTGATTAAAGGAGGCTTTTATTATGTACTGTCGAGGTCATGCAACTAGAATTAAAATTATTGAAACATATAAGCTTGTCCCTTTAGGTCGCTTTAAATTACTCAATGGTCAATCTGTTATAAGTGATGCTGGTAATAGGGATATTATTGATGAGTATACTGTTTTTGAATGTATAGAAATTAATAACCCTGACCATCATGAAACTATATATTGTGGTAAATCTGTAGCGGAAGATTTCTGTGCCCTTGCAAGCATTTCTCTACCCCCACTTTTTAATCCTTTGAAAACAATTAGTGTTGAGCATAGTTCGCATGGTGATAATTCGTCACATAAAAATTCTTGGAATAAAACCCGTAAACAGCTTTATAACTGTACACTGCTCCTTATTATGTATTTTGGAAATTCACCAACTAACAAAGCATTATTTTCAATTAAACGAGAGTTAGAAAATCCAAACTATTTAGACTATTTCCCAAAAAAACAAATAAAGTCAATTAATACATATTTATCTAAAGTTGGAATTACGTTTCAATTTGTATTGAATGAAATGAGAAAAAACAATAAAATACGAGAATTTAAATATGATCTTTTGATTGAATATTCAAATAAGTTAGGTATTACGCAACATTTTTGCTAGAAGAGTACTTTAATAACATATATATCATCTATCAAATGTACTTGTTTCCAGTGGAACCAACTTTCATATTTACAAATACACTCCTCCAAAGTCTCAGCAATTACAAAATCATTTATATCAACTTTATTCAACTTAAATAGCTTTTGTATTTCCTCTATATGATCTTTTAACCATTTGTATTCATTCACGATTTTTTTTACATCTTTTTCTTTCCATGCAATCACAGTCTCATCATCTGTTAAACCTTGCCAATTATTATTTTTATAAAACAATGTCCTCAGCTCATCTCCAGTTTGTGTGTTAAAAATATATACATAGTACTCACCATCGCATTTTGGATTTCTTTGAATACAACTTTGCCATTGCTTATTCATTGTGTCACTCCTTGCCATAAAAACTTTTGTTTATTCCTATCCAGATTTATATATTTCATTTGTGACAGGTTTTATAAATTTTCTACCTTTTCCCGATCCTGATTTTGCAATACAATAGTTAGGAGACAGTTTAATTTTTTTAAAAATTATCCCTCCAATTTCTAAGAAAACATGGCCGTTACCTATAACATAATTCCCGTAACAGTAACCAGACATTTGTTTATTTCTATTAAAATTCAATATTGCTAATTTGGATTTAATTATTTCGATTTCATTTCTAGTGCAGTATTTTTTAAAATCTAATGTATATATGAGGCCCTCGTCCATTACACTTGCTTCTACCTCATATAGAAATAAAATTCTTTTTGTCGTTATGTATACATTACAATTATTTAATTTATTCGCATTTATTTTCTTCACCCTTCATCACATCACCTTTCTACATGGCAGTACTGCCATCTTTTTTTATTTTCAAGTATCAGCAGTATATTTAGTTGATATTTCTTCACTGATTGATCTTCCATAAAAATTCAGATCTTTAGATTTAGTAATATGGTCATTATCATCCTGTTCTAGTTTGTTTTTTAAAAATATAGAAAGAACATTAATTAAATCATCAAAATCCAGTACATCAAATATTGCCAATTTACATATATCAAAATAAGAAATGTTCGCTAACGAAAATATACTCTCAATTTTATAATCATTAAAACATTGTTTGTTTTTATCATTAAAATCTAACTCATCAGCATGGCAATTAAATTTATTTCGTTTTATAAAACAATCTATGTTCATATGATGAATATCATTCCATTTATCAGCCTTATCTTGATCAAAATAAAGTGAGAAGAATTTATCGTTCAGATTAAATAAATGCTCATCACGGTAAGCAATATCACATATATCGCTATAACATATGCGATTTCCATCATATAAATCTAATAGCATATAGTATGCTGAATAAAAAATATAATGATCTTTTAAAGCAGATATTTTATTCATTGTTTTGTCTAAACAATGTTGGTAATATATTGAAAAAGCCATAGAAATAATTGCAATCACCAAGAATGCTTCCATCAATTCAAAACAATCCCTTATTTCAATATCTGGCGATAAAGGATAATTTCCCACTATACAGGTATAAAGCATCAGGACTAAGGAAATTATAGAAATTACTCTTGAATCTTTAAGTTTTTCTGCCTGTTTCTCTTGAATATCCACTAGTGAATCAATTTCATTTAGAGGATTATCTGGTATTAACAAAATTTTCATTCGACACACATCCCTTCATTTTTTCACTGCTCGTATAAATCACCTTTCTAAAGTCAGAATCAACAACTACTCGATTCGACATATTCATTAAAGGTTGCTAATGCGACATCCAGATCATCGCCGCAGCCATACGCATGATTTCCATCTTTTGTTATCACTTCTACTACATAATCATACAAAACGTTATCTTTATCAGTTCTTACTAAAAGCGAAACTCCATCATAGCTTTTTAATTTGATGCTGTTAAATTTCATCCCACATAATTCATCATATTCAATGAAATCAAACGTCCAAGTAACAGGATATGCAACTTCAATCATATATACCAAATTCTTGATCTTTTTATCTTTAGGAATATCTAGCAGAACATTTTCAGAATGAAGTAATTCAGGGAACATATTAATCATTTTTTCTACATTTTTATCAAACTCAAATTCACTATAGATATGATACTCTAAAAACAAACTCATATAATCACAGTCATCTGTCCCCCACATACATTGTGGGCTTAGACTTTCATCACAAACATTAAAAAAATAATTTAATGTAGATCTTATTTTGGCTTTATCTGAAGAAGGATACAGCATAGTTTGAGAAATCGTAGAAAATGTGCATCTAGCATCATCACGATTAACAAGGTGACTGTCCACTATATCCTTATTATCATCCAACTCCCATTCGACTTTTCCATTTAAAGAGATAATTAAAGGAAAATTGTCATTCATCTTTAACGCCTTTAATTCTAATGATTTCATATTTATCAACCTACTTTCTATTTAAATCATCATTTAATATTTATCACAATCAAGCTTATACTTACTTTCCTTGAACCTTGATTTGGAAGAGGAGAATACACTTTTCCTCCCTTACAGCATGGAATCATCATGCCATAAGAAGTATATTCATCCGATTTGAGTTCAAGGAACTTTCCCGTCACCCGTCATTGTTGTCGTTTCATAGCCATGCACTCTGTCGCCAGCATTTACGTATCTACATAACAGAGATTACTTGCTCTTTGCTCTTTCATCTTTTAGTCTCTTAACTGTATAGCAGATAAATACAACGCTACCCATACTGTCGTAAATGTCTCTCATCAGCGTGTCCACCCCAGTCTATTTGTTTTACGTGAGTCTTCGACTGACACTATCTCACTAAAGACAAATGCACATCATGACTATATACATCCGCCTCCGTTCATTGTCGGAAATTCTCAAGATGATACGAGTTGAAAACATTCAAAAAGCTGTAATAATTTCAAACCAATGAATCATATCATCTTTCCTTCATCCTCTACTGGTAACAGCATACCAATAGATTTAGCACGTATTTCCTTGCTCATTGAATCAATCAGGTCATGGCGAGGATAAGGTTCGTGACACATCTTGTTTAAAGTCTTGACAAACTCAAACAAGATTAATACAATGAAAGTGTAGTTATATTAATCTGCTTATTAATTCAATAGGTTAGATTAATTAATCTTATTTAAGTTTTATAAATTAATGAGTATTGGCGTACTCATTTTTTTATTGTCAATTTTTAATATTTAGTTGTTATTAATTTGTTCCAAAACAAATTTCACATATTTTTTTCCATACGGAAGAACACTTGCGATTGATTTAAAATCGCTTTCTGCAAGATCACCTTCATCAAACATATCCGCAAGAAAAATCAGTTGTTTTCTACGGCTTGCATTCCCTCCGCAATCAAAATCTGTATTTTTCCATTTATCAGGTAAAAGATAAGATTTATTATTTAAAATCTCTGTGAAACTTTCTTTTCTTTTTTGGAAATCAGATTGGAATGTTTCGTCAAACTTCAATTTGATTGCTTTGTATTCAGTAAGAATGACATCTGAAAATACATAATCCCTATCGTTAAAAGCAAACAACACTAAAAGATCATCTTTTAATCTCCAGTTCTGATTGCCTTGAATTGGCTTATGTAAAACATATAAATCAAAAAATTGTTTTCTTTGATCTAAACTCATAGCCATAATTGCACATGATTCTTCCTGATACAGTTCACACTCTTCATCCCATTTGCATACTGTATCTAAACATGTATCTTTATTACTTCCGCCACACCCCAGAGATTCTGAAAGCATGTTTGGAGATCTCAGATATAGATAAATGTTGTGATAAAATTCTCTAAAATCTATCCAATGTTCGATACGCTTTAACTCTTCTTCAAGTCGATACTTGACAAAAAAAACGATTAAAAGTCCTTTCCCATGACATGACATACAAAACCCCTCTAGGCATCATAAAAACAGAAAAAGCAACTACCAATTTGATAGTTGCTAAACTGAAAATATTTACTTTTAAAATGCTTAGAAGTTCGATTTATTGAACGGCTTTCGTACCATTTATCAATTACTCCTTTACATAAAGGAGTTTTTATTTTATGTACAAATCGTGTAAGATATATTAAGAATATACCAGGATTTATACAGTTATATGTTTGGTAATATGTTAGAACTTTTAGGAAGACTTTTAGTACTTAGTGCATTCATGAAATTACTTTACGCTATGTACTTAAGATACAGAGATTGGTAAATGTAGCACATATACATAGAAAGGACTAATCTTTATAATGTTAGAAAAATTAGGGATATTTTTTATTGCGATTGGAATCGCCAAATTTATTTACGCCATGTATTTAAAACACAAACAAAAGTAAGTCTAGCTATAGACTTTTTTATTTTCACCAAAAGAAAAAGCACATCATCTATGATGCACTTTCTTCAATCTTACGCTTTTCAAGATACTTGATTTTTTCATCATGGACCCATTCCATAATAACACGATAATTAGTCATTAAGAAATCTCTCCATTCTGGTTGAACAATAACTTTTCTTTTAAGACCTCTATCATTTTCAATGATATATGGAAGTCTATATTTTTCATTATAATCTTTAATTGTTTCTATAATATCCTTAGGCCGATTCCAAATTGGATCATTACCACCTACATCCACCAAAAAACTCGATAATAAACGATATGGTGTCTGCATGATCAATAGTTTCTTATATTCCTTTAAATCTTCATCATGTTGTTTCACACAAATGATAATTTCTTGTTTCGAGCAATTTTCAGGCAAATACTTTTGGATGCTTAAAATCGCATTTTCCAATGCGTTTGTACGCTTTTGATGAATCAACGGACCCAAATGATACCCTTTTTCTACCACATCCTCATAGGCTAAAGAAATCATTTCATCCAAGATTTCATTAAATTCAATTGTATCCTTATAAATCATTAAATTTAATATGGCCTCTAACCAATAAAAGGAATAAGAAGAACTCGTAAACTCTAAAATCTTCTCAAAATAATCCAATCGTAGTTCAAAACTATATAAATCTAAGAATTGTAATCGCTCGATGTCTAACATACCCCTATTTTATCAGTTCTGTGTACTTTTTAGAAGATGCTTTACACTTTTCTACAGGATATTTCTTCTTATTTTGTTCTAATTTCATCAACAAAATCTCTTCCATATCCACACCTAGTTTGTTGGCCATTAAAATACAATAATTCATCACATCCGCCAGTTCTTCACAAACATGTTGCTTATCATATTCATTATTCCATTGAAAACATTCTAACAACTCTCCTGCCTCAATACTAATGGATTTAGCCAAATTTTCCGGATTATGAAATTGATCCCAATCTCTTTCCTCATTAAACTTTAAGATTTCTTCAACTGCCCTTTTCATCTTACCCCTCCATCATTCGATATTTCTTTGGTGATTTTAAATACCTGAATAAAATGCGTCACTTTATTAAATCCAACACTTCAGATATTTCCGTTACATTTAACATCTTATTGAAACAACGATTGCATTGTGCAATACTCATCGTTCCTGCATCCGCAATATCTTTTAAAGAAAGTTCATCCGCATAATGCGTATGAATATATATAAGCATCACTTTTCCAATACTTCAATACCTACAATATCATCTATTTGTATTTGAATATTCTCTTTAAAATATAACACCTTATTCAATTCATCTATACGCTTAAAAGATAAAACACTCTCCATGTACTGACCACCACTTTTTGTCCTATCCTTTTCAAAATATATAATTCTGCATTTTGATTTCAATTTAACCATCTCAACGATTTTCTCATTGATTTCAAGCTTTTCTTCATTTGATAAAATGCGTTTTGTCTGAGTTGTTCTTTGTTGCTCCAATATCGCCTCTTTATGACCAGTTAAAGCTGCAAAAGGTGCAAATTGAGCGGCACGATCTGACATAGACATCTTTGGATATTTACTTTTAGGGCGATCCATTGTATACCATCTTTCATCCATTATGCCTTATGCCCTCCAATCTGCGCATTTCGCTCTTTTGCCTTGGCACCCTTCTCAAAATCCGTTCCCTTTAAGATCGAATTCTTACCATATTTATTCTTTATTTTTAAAGTCACCTTTTGAAGATCATTTTCCTTCTTTAATTCTTCTTCATCCACATTTGAAAATAAATCAATCTGTTCAAAGCCACGATTCTTTTCATCTATTACTTCTATTGCCGCCACATTGATTCTTCGCACCAATAAACTAGAATCCACATACTGATCATATACATCCAATATATTTTGAATTAGAATTGAATTCGCATTTGTCTTTTGAGGTAAATGAACAATTTTATTTAAGCTTTTCGGCAAAACACGTCCATAAAAATCAACCATCGTTTCGCCCGTATAATCCGCATTTGCTTCATAACCAATAGTAAGAACCACTTTATTTGTCACCAAATCCTTATCCACCAAACTTAAAGCTAAAGATTCCACCATTTCCTTTACTAAAATCTTAGCCTTTTCTTTTTCATACCCACAAGATAAGACTTGTCCCGAACCAATACTATTCTTTTCTGGCTTATATGCCTTGATATCTTCCATTGTACAAGGCTCATACCCCCACGCATGATCAATCAATAGTTCGGCATTTACACCAAATGTCTTAAACAAAACATCCTCATGTTCCAAGCTAAAGGTACAAAGCTTACCCATTGTATCAATACCTAGTTTATGCAATCTTTTCTCATATCCTTTTCCAACACGCCAAAAATCAGTCAAAGGCTTATGATTCCACAACAATTTACGATACCTACATTCATTTAAAGCCGCAACACGAACCCCATTTTCATCTGGATCTTTATGTTTGGCCACAATATCCATTGCCACCTTGGCAAGATATAAATTCGTACCAATACCTGCTGTAGCCGTGATGCCAGTTGTTTCATAAATATCTAAAATCATTTTCATCGCGAACTCTTTGGGTGTTAATTGATACGTATTTAAATATGGCGTCGCATCAATAAACACTTCATCAATAGAATATACATGAATATCTTGGCTTGAAACATACTTCAAATATATATTATAGATTTGCGTACTGATATCCAAATAGTATTTCATTCTTGGAGGTGCAATTAAAAAATCGACTTCAAATCTAGGATTCTGCTTTAAAATTTCATCATCACTCGACTTACCATCAAAACGCAAAAATCCCTTTTTCCTTTTGGCATTCACATCTCTTACCTTTTGATTCACCTCAAACAAACGACACCTTCCACCAATTCCATACTGTTTTAAAGAAGGCGATACAGCCAAACATATTGTTTTTTCTGTTCTAGAAGCATCCGCCACCACAAGATTGGTTTTTAAAGGATCCAATCCTCTAGATACACATTCACAAGAAGCATAGAAAGACTTTAAATCAATAGCTAAATAAATCTTAGACTTCATGAACGTGTAATCTTTTTAAGAAGACCATTTAATTCATCCAAACCAGAAGTCACTTCATTCAATTGACCTCTTAACGTAGGAATCATCTGTTTCAACTCTTCTTTTGCGGCTTTTTTTGCTTTTTTCTTCTGATATTTCTTTACCTTTTGAATTATTTTCATCTAAAACTCCAATCGCATTTGATACCAAACTACACCACCATGAACACTTGAGGATACACCCTCATTTTTAAACCCAAACTTACTATAGTAAGGCACCAATCTATCTTTACAAGTTAACACTAATCCTTTTCGGTTTTCTTGTCTAGCCAAATCAATCATTGCACACATGATCTTCGCGGCATAACCCTTTCTTTGATAATCCGGCAATGTATTTAATCCAAATATCATTTGCCAGTCACCATCTTCGTCATGCATCGAAGCATCACTATACATTTCATCCGTTAAATCTCTTTGATTTGTACAAAAACCATCGATAAAACTAATCAATTGATTTTTTTCGAACAATAAAAGAAAATGATTCGCATATACATTTAATCTTTCTTGAATCTCTTTTGAAGTCGCTGCTTCATTGGGTGGAAAACAAGTTGCTTCTACCTTAGATAATATTTCTGCATCTCCAATCGTTCCTTTTCGAATCATGAAATCACCTCGCAGGTATTATACCAAAAAAGAAGTGATTACTCACTTCTTAATGCCTCTACAGGATCTTTTTTACTCGCAATCTTGGATGGAATCAATCCTGCAAGAATGGTTAATACTAAATCAATGAAAATCAAGAATACAGCTCCATTGACTGGTAATTTGGCAATATGCGAAACACCTGTCATATTCTCAACGACCACACTAATTGGAACATTCAATACAAGTGTAATCAATATGCCTAATACACCACTGATCAATCCAATAATGAATGTTTCTGCATTAAATACACGCGTAATATCTTTCTTGCTGGCACCAATTGATCGTAAGATACCAATCTCTTTTGTACGCTCCAATACAGAAATATACGTAATGATACCAATCATGATGCTTGATACAATGAGTGATACAGATACAAAGGCAATCAAAACATAACTAATAATATTCACAACACTTGTCACAGAACTTAACATCGTTCCAATAAAATCATTATATGTGATCACATTGCTCTTTGTCTGCTTCTTATTATAAGAAGTAATCAAATCACCCAGCTTTTCTTTTCCATCAAAACTTGACGCATACAAAGAAATCTTTGTCGGATTTGAGTAATCTACAACACCAAGTTTAGTCAAATTTGAATCATACGTCGCATTGATATTCTCATTATACGTATTCATGTAATTCATCAATTCTTCTTGCGACATACTCGAAAGCTGCATCATCTGCTCATTTGTAAGATTTGACATACTCATCTTTTGACCTGAAGCAAACTCGGCCTGCGTAAAAATATTGATATTTGGATTTGTCTTTTGTTCTATTACAATTTGAGCATTCTCCGTCTTAGAAGTTACATACTCTTCCATAGCCTTTGTATAATACACACCACCCATTGTTGGTTGTGATACAGTTGAATCGCTTGGTTTAATAATTCCAACCACCTTGATTTCAGGACTCTTCGAAACAACATCCTTCATATACGATTCATTTTCACTTTGGTTGATCCACAAACCATTTACCTTTTGATATAAATCACTATTTAGAACCAATCTAAACTTCAAATTTAAGATATCATCCACACTATACGATTTTAGATTTGTCTTTGAAATCTTGTCCGTCTCTCCATTTAAAATCTTTTGATAATTCTTAACCAGTTCATCCTGATCTAACAATCCCAAAGAATACAGTGCATAATCCGTTATTTCGTTATTTTCATCAACCTCTAAAACAACTTCGTTATAGTTTGTTGGCCACTTACCTTCGACAAGTTGATATTCATCATCACGAAGCTTTTTCGATTCGGGTAAAGAAAGCCACACTTGATCATTGGTCATAGCACTTGAATCCATGAATTGCGATTGAATCGACATCATATCCGACATGCCTAATTTATCCAACAAACCATTTGGCGATACTTGCACTAAGCCAGAATCTGTATTTTCATTATAAACTTGTAAATTTAAATTATAATCATACTCAATTGCTTTCGCCGTCTTTCTAAATTCTTTACCCTTACTACTTTCAATATACGATTTAAAAGCCGATAAGTTATTCTTTTTTGAACTCGATAAAGATTCTAATACATCCTCCACATAAGGACGAGAATAAATCTTAGAATCGTTGTGTTCCTTGCTTTCTTTCTTCATGCCCATCATCGTTGTCATTAATGTAGACATATCACTTGAATTAGCCTGAATCTCAATCGGATAACTGGCCATAGTATCATTTTCCATTTGATCAATATAAGACTGCATACCATGCGACAATGACATAATCAATGCGATTCCAATAATGCCAATGCTTCCGGCAAAAGAAGTTAAAAATGTACGTGCCTTTTTTGTCATTAAATTATTTAAACTTAACGAACAAGCCATTTTAAAAGACATGCCAGGTCTTTTTAACACACTCGTATCCACATTCATTTCTTGTTCATTAAAAGGATTGGAATCCGATACTAAAGAACCATCCTTTAAGCGAATAATTCGACTCGAATATTCATCGGCCAATTGCGGATTATGAGTGACCATAATGACAAGCTTATCTTTTGAGATTTCCTTTAAGATCTCCATAATCTGCACACTTGTTGCACTATCCAAAGCACCAGTTGGCTCATCGGCCAAAATAATATCTGGATTATTGACAATAGCACGGGCAATGGCCACTCGCTGCATTTGTCCACCCGACATCTGGGTTGGCTTTTTATGAATTTGATCCGAAAGTCCAACCTTATTTAAAGCCTCTATAGCTCTTTTTCTTCTTTCCTCTTTATTGACTCCCGTTAGTGTTAAAGCCAATTCTACATTACTTAAAACACTCTGATGCATGATTAGATTATAGGATTGAAACACAAAACCAACCTGATGATTACGATACGTATCCCAGTCTTTATCACTATAATCCTTTGTACTCTTTCCATTGATAATTAAATCACCGGAAGTATAATGATCTAAACCACCAATAATATTTAGAAATGTAGTTTTACCACATCCACTCTGTCCAAGTATTGAAACAAATTCATGTTCACGAAAAGAAAGTGATACACCTTTTAATGCATGTACAATTTCGTCTCCTGAAACATAATCTTTTATAATATTTTTACATTGAAGCATAAAAAGCCCTCCATATTTTCTTAATTATAGAAAATTATCTCTTGATTTTTCAATCGACTGATTTTAACATATTGTTACGAAAACAACAGGTGTTGATTATGAATAGAAAAATACAAATGACGAAAAGATGTATTCGAGAAGCTTTATTCGAATGTCTAAAAGAAAAAGACATCAATAAGATTACCATTTCTAGCTTATGTGAAAAGGCCGATATCAATCGTTCCACCTTCTATAAATATTATGGTAGTCAATATGATGTCATTAAAGAAATGGAACAAGAAGTCATTCAATTGATCAATGAACAATTAAATGATCAGCCAAAAGAAACTTCTTTTATTCAATTACTCCAATTTTTAAAATCCAATAAAGAAACCATCAAAATCTTTTTTGAATGCAATGTCGACAATGAATTTCCTAAACAAGTTCTAGCACTCGATTCCATCAACAATCAGCTTGAACAATTCTCACAAAACGATCCATACATCAAAAACTACATCCTTTTTGGATCTTTGGCAACCATTCAACAATGGATCGATGCAGGATGTATTGAATCTTGTGAAGAAATTGCGAATATCATCAATCACATTGTAGGTAAACTGGTGAATTAATCAAGAACACGGTTTTTGTATACACGAATTGAAATCATCATAGAAATAAAATATAGAATAAAACTTGTAATCAATAAACCTACACTAAACATTATAGGATCTAATGTGTTCAGTAATGATTCAATCGATTCAAAGAATTTAGGAATAAATTGATTTAAGAAAGCGAATAAGAAGGTACATCCAAACACAACCACAAACAATACAATTCTTCCTTTTTCGTTGCCTTCCTTTAATTGAAATGGCAAAGATAGAGCTAACAACAACAAAGCTGTTGATAAGATTATAAGTGTTTCCATGAAGCCACTTTTACTAAAACAACCTAATATTGTGACAAACACAAAACCAATCCCTGTAATAATCAAAGAAAACAAATATTTTTCTTTCACATAATCCGATTTAGAAATGGGTAAAGTAAATAATGTATTTAATCCGTGATTGGCTTCATCATACGAAATTGTAGATAAGCTTAATATCGCAAGAACCATCAAGATATAACCTGTCGCAAATGAAATATCATTTATCCCACCAATGATTCCAATGAACAACATAAACAATATGACTTTCTTACTTTTTATCATCAACAAGAAATCTTTGACTAACAAACCCTTCATATAGTTTCCCCCTTTATCATATATTCCATCAAATCATCAATATGTGCTTTTTCAATGACTAGATTTGGATAGTTTTCTACATAAAATTGTCTTTCATTTGTAAGATACGTCGTGCCTATCTTTTTTAATGCATAGCTTAAATCCACAGTTTCATCTACACCCTTTAATAATGCATAAGATTCTAGATCCTGTTCTTGCAGAATGATTTTTCCTTTTTCAATAAAGTAAAATTCATCACACAAACCCTCCAAATCACTTGCGATATGTGAACTAATCAATATGGAAACCTCTTCATTTTGTTCCATATAATCACGCAACAAATCTAATACTTCATTTCGTGCAATCACATCTAAACCACTCGTTGGTTCATCCAACAATAATATTTTCGCATGAAGACTTGTCGCAATAATGATCTTCAATTTTGAAAGCATACCTGTAGAATATTCTTTTAACTGTTTCTTTAGATCCAATTCAAATCGAGAAATCATAGAATCAAAATAATCACAATCAAAATGTTTATAGGAATACATTAGAATCTTTTTAATTTCAAGAACATTTAAAACCAAACTAAAACTCGAATCATTCCACACAACACCAATTTCTTCTTTATTCACTTGATTTGTATGTTTATCATCATCTTCAATTAAACCAAGATACAATTTAAACAAAGTGGTCTTACCCGAACCATTACGACCAATCAAAGCCGTTATTGTTCCTGGCTTTAATTCAAGTTTACAATCCAATTTAAAATCATTATATGTCTTTACAAATCGCATAAGTAAATTTACCTCCTTCTTTACTTTACTAATTTTAAACAGTTGGAGATAAACTCCTCTAAGAACCGTACGTGCAGTTTTCCCGCATACGGCTCCCCACTGTTACTTTAAACATTCTTGTTGTATATGACTTTGTCACCACTCCAAATATCAACATGGATATATGGGTGTATGATTCTAACATTCCATATTTCATAGAACCTTTCCAATTTGAAACTTCTTCTTTGACTCCTTCGATTTAGCCATTTGAACGTTACATAAAGTGAATGAATCCAAAGGCTTCTTACCTCTCTTATCATTCCACTTAAACTGTAGTAGTTAAAACTACCTGTTAACTTCTTATTCAATGCTTTCATGAATTCATCAAATTGAGTGTTTCTATTCTCTTTGACCCATTTCTTTAAGTTAGATTTGAATTGCTTCTTCTTTTTGCGACTGATTTTATGTCCCATAGTGTAGTAGCCTTTTCTTGTCTTACTGTTGAAATGTGTAAAGCCTAGAAAATCAAAAGTTTCTCTTGATGCACTGTATCTTCCAAATGGAAGTATTCGTGTCTTTTCTTTGGATAGTTCCAATCCAAAAAGTTCCATTCTTTTAATAATGGCTTCATATACTCTTTGTGCATCTCTTTCATATTGAAACATGATCAAGAAATCATCGGCAAAGCGTACCAGGTATGCTTCTCCATATAACTGTTTCTTGATGCACTTTTCAAACCATAAATCCAATACATAATGTAAGTACACATTGGCAAGGATTGGACTTATTAATCCTCCTTGTGGTGTTCCTACACTAGTATCTTCATACTTTCCTTCTATCATGACACCTGATTTGAGCATTCTCGCTATATATCTCAGGTAGTTCGGGTCTGCGATATCATTTCGAAGAAATTTCATGAGCCACTCATGATTTACATTGTCAAAGAAACCTTTAATATCACAGTCCAATATATAGTTTATTTTCTTGTGCATAATAGTATCATTGATTACTTTAATCGCCTCATGAGTACTTCGGCTTGGTCTGAATCCATATGAACAGTCTAGAAATCTAGGTTCATATACATCACTAAGTATATCTGCCATGGCTCCTTGAA